>Ga0207694_10000030_pt1 | contig 225611 bp, 410 predicted proteins | sample KBSC34metaG_FD_184353 | JGI IMG/M metagenome (GOLD analysis project Ga0207694, IMG submission 184353) | Corn rhizosphere microbial communities from Kellogg Biological Station, Michigan, USA - KBS C3-4 metaG (SPAdes) (version 2) | ecosystem: Host-associated > Plants > Roots > Rhizosphere >... | reverse complement strand
CAGATTCGCGGTCTCCATCTTTAACCCCCAGAAGAGGAGATAGACGGCGGCAACGATTTGGATAGTGTCTTTGATCATCAGGTTCCTTCGGTTCAGATCAAACCAGCGGCGATCTTCTCTTGGTCCTTCGCACGCATCTTCACGGGATCAAGTTCGGACACCCGGAGACAGCAGGCACCATAGGCGTGCGCACAGTCGATCCCTTGCGTTTCGGCTAGGATATCGAGCGAGAGGCGCACATCGCCGATCTCGACCAAGACGGAGCCCGGCGGCCGTCCGAAGACCCAATCGACAGTGCGGAGCGCGTCTTCCCGGGTGAGACCTAACGCCTGCCCCAGTTCCAGAGCTTCCTCAAGCAGGCGGAAGGCCTGATAGCGGGCGCCGCGCACGACGGGGCCGAAGATGTCGAGTGCCCATTCGAAAGCGCTGCGCTGGAAGACTCGCATCTGTCAGACAGGTCCTAGGAGGAGAAGGCCGAGTTTGAGTCCGATGTCAGCCGCTTGAATTTCGGCCCCACGGTCGTCGCTGGCGTAGATCGTGATCTCGAAATCGGGCAAGCCTTTGCGGCTAACACGATAGCGATAGCTGGTGAGACAGCGGTTCAACCATTTGAGCATGTCGCGGCCCTCATGTTCCAGTGCGCAACGGCTGCGCCCGCGTTGAACGCTGCGTTACTGACCTCCTCGTCGTCGCATAGCGGACCTTCGGCGCCGCACCCAGTACAGCGGATCATTACGTCGATGATGTGGTTGTGACCTTCAAGGAACGTCGGCACGCCGTCACAGAACGGACATGGCTTGGGGACCGGAACGTCGTATCGGGCGGCTTGAGCTTCGAGTTCAGCCTGCGTCATCGACTGGCACCACGTTGATCCAGTAAAGACCGGTAAATCCATCCTGATCGCCGATGATCATGATCTGCTTGAACGCGCATGCCATCAGATAGGGCATGCGTGTTGCGTCGGCGCTTCCGAATTCCCATTTCGGAGAGCCCTCGCTATTGAGGCGCAGGTGGAAGCGTGAAGTATCACCCACCGCAGGGTTTTTGCGGACTGCGACGACGAAGAAGTCACCAGTCTTCATGCGGGCTCCCGAAACGACGGATGCACTTCCCAGCCTGCCGATCTCCAAAGCGCGGCGGTCGGCTCCGTACCGCGCTCGGAGATGAGGTCCACGGCGAAACCGACGTTCTGCCGGATCGACTGCGTGATCAGATGGGAAGCACGTGCGTCCGCCGGGGTGCAGTGGTCGTAGTGAAGCATGCTGATGGGAAATTCGCACGAACCGGTGACGCGGAACTTAAAGCGGGCGGTCGTGCTCACGAGCTTTGTTCCTTTTGTTTGGCGATCATCTTCTCGGCCGTCTCGACCCATTGATCGGACGTCAACTGGTTTAGCCGGAAGACCATGATCGAGGTCGAAGGGAGCTTCTCAACGGGCGCGCCAACGAAGTAGAAATAGCCCTCGCCCTTCACAAGCTCGACGCCCATTGGGGCGAGCCGTTTGTTGATACCCAGTAGTGTGGATTTTGGCGCCTTGGTCATCTTGTGGCACCTTTAGCAGCCGAAGCCGGTTTTGTCAACCCTCAGATGACGCCATACATGACGGGATGCCGACCTTGAGCAGCCAGCGACGCCGGACGGCGCGGTCAGTGATGCCCTTCTCGTCCAGATTTCTTTGTTCTTGTCTGGCGAGCTTCCGGGCATAATCGCTCCCTGCCAATCTGGTACAGGGGAGCGTGACGCGGTCCGCATCGGTCGCTTTTGTCACGGTTATGTTATAGTTCCGGAGCCCCAGATGGCGAGGCCGATAATCGGTAAAGGCATATGGCGCACACCGCTTGTATTTGTCGAGGCTGCTCGACTTCAGGTACAAAAAGCCAGCCCCGGTCACCTTTGTGACCTGCTCCAGCCGCTTGTTCACCAACATTCCGCTGATCGCGGAATGGCAGGTATAGACGACGAGATCGCCTACGCGGGGATTAAATTCGTCGGCATCCATTCCAGCAAAAGCTCCGCTATACGCGTTTCGAGTCCGATGCTAACACGCGCCTGATCTTGATCAATCCATATCCATGCGGGCGGCTTTTCCATCGATCCGCCGAACCACGTCCAGCGGTGAGGATGCGCCGGGCGCTCGGACGGCTCCGGTACCGGGCCGGGATAGGCGTCATGCTGACGCCATTCCTTCTCCGACATGATGTTGATACGACGGGCGCTCATGCGGCTTCCGGGACCACGATCCAGTCGGCGTCTTCCGCGATGATCCAACCGCCGTTGATGCCAACGCTGCGATCACCTTTGTCGTAGACGATCTTGCGAAGGTCGCCGTTCTGATCGTTGAACTCGATCTCTTGTGGACCGGGATCGATTTCCATCTCGTTGTATTCGCGGCCGATTTGCCGGACAGCTTCCACGGTGACCGGCTCTCCATCTTGGAAGTGGCGGAACGTTTGCGAAAGGACCTTGACGACTTTGTGCTCGGCAAAGAAGTCCGCGCCCAAGTTGGACGACGCCTCGTTGAGGAACTTGGCGACGGCAGTTGCGGCGACTTCGACCCGTTGTCTCTCAAGCGCGCTGGAGTGCGCGCCATCCTTGGCGACCTCGGCAAAGGCGACCTCGATTTCCCCACCCACGGATCGAACGACTCGGGCTCCGGTGTACTGACCCGAAATCAGCCACGTCTCAACCGTCCATTGTTCCATGTACGTCAGACCCCTCAATCGTCAAAGATGATGACCGTCTAACACGCCGCCGTCAAGTTGTCAACTCTTGACTGACGATTTGTGCAAGGAACCGTGACTCCTTGATTACAGTAATGAACCGTTAAAGCTCGATTTCGCCGCTTCCGTTGCATTCCGCACAGACGCCGCTTCCACCGCACTCTTCACATTTGATATGCGAGCCGATCTCGCCGTTCTCCAGACCCGTCCCGTCACAGACCCCGCAGTCGCCAGAGCCATCACAGGCCTCGCACTCTTCCGATTCGTCGTCGAATTCGCTCATACTGCTTGTTCCTGCGCGGCAGCGACTATCGCGTCTCGCCATTTCTTGCGGGCTTTGGATAGCGCGGATTCATATATTTTCAAGGCTTTGAGGTACGGAGCGCCTTCACCTCGTGCGAGTGCAAAGCGGGCGTAAGCGTCGTCACAAGCGCCCATAAAGGCGTGTTGACCTGCACGTACGGCTACCAGCACGCGTTCGCGATCCATCACGCGCCCGACACCCGGCGCCACTCTGGGAACATGGGTGATCCGCCCTTCTCGGCGAGCCCGAGCTTTACGAGTTGAATGCAGAACTTTGCGGCAGTCTCGCCGGGCGACGTTGTGGTGATCCCGGCGGCCTGCGCAATCGCCCACGGCCGTTGGAACGCGTTTGTCAGCACATCGAAGACCTGCTGCTGGCGCATGCTGAGCTTTGGTTTATCGCCGCCGGTGAGACGCCTTTCGAGGGCGTTGAAGTAATCGTCGGTCAACCGTCGCGCCTCGTCGTCGGCAAAATGTGCAGCGTAATGGCGTCGGACGATCTCATCGAGAGAATGTTCCGGGGTTGGAAAACCCAAGTCCGGATTGATGCTGCGGATACGGTCGATCATGGCGCGCTCGTAGCGCACCCGGGTCGTTTTGTCAACGCTTCACTGTCGCAGTCTGCGAACTATTTTGTCAACAAACTACTGACAGGAACTTGACTTTAGCCCAGCGCCGCGTTAGGAAGGAGGCGGTCAGGTCGTATGACCCGAGAGGCGAAACGGAGGGAAAGCCGACGCGAAGCCCGGCGGATGAACGAAGTAGCGAGATGCACCCGAAGGCCTCAGCGCCGCAAGTAGGGTCCCTTCCCCGTGAAGGATAGCGAAAAGGGAATCGGGATCGGGAATTTTATCGAGGTGTCAGTCTGTGGGTGACGGTCCCCTTTGTTGGGAACAACACTCACCCATGGCATCCTGACGGGCGGCAAACGAGTCCACTGGCCCTGAAACGCGGCCTGACCACTTATTCCTTAAGCGCGATCAATCTGGCGACAACAAGTTCGGCCTCACGGAACAGCCGATAGCGACAAGTCGCGGCGTGATATGCGATGTCCGGCGTCTTCGTTCCACACGAACAGGATGCGATCTGCGCGCTCCTGAGACGTCTCTTGAGATCATCTAGGTCAATCGGGTTCATTCTGCGACCTTGCGCTCCATCGGAATGTAGTGCCCCCGCGTGTGGAGGAGATTGCGTCTGCGCTCGACGTCTTTCACAACCGCGCGCCGGTCACGGTACTGCTCGTCGGTTTCTCCCGGCAGCCGGTCACGCTTGCGTCCGTTACAGGGCGCACACATCGTCTGGTAATTCGACTGATCGTCCTTGCCGCCATGCGCGCGAGGCAGGATGTGATCTTTCGTCAACATGGTCTCGTGACCGTGCTTGTTTCTGCCATAGAGATTGAAGTGGTAGTGCAGGCTTGTCGGCCAGTATTTGCCGCTGCTTCGGTCGAGATAGATCGCCCGCTCTTTGGCGAAGTAGATACCTTCCATCTCGCAGCGTACGCAGATCATGCTTTTGTTGAAGAGCACGTAGCGCGGCGAAGACATGCGCATGGGATCGCCGTCGAAATCTACGAACGCGCTGGAGCTTTCACTGATGTGTGGAAAGACTTCGTCCGGGGCGTACAGGCCTTTACGCTCGTAATGACCGACGCGGCCGAAGCCTACGATGCCCGGAATGATGATCAAATCAGACCCACTCCCAGACCCGCTTGCGTTGCAGGCGTTTGACACCGAAATGGCGCAAGTGCGTTACGTTCATGCCGAGGTAGTAGCGATAGCGTCCCGGCCTGCGGCGCATGCGCCGAAAGCTGAAACGATGTTCGACGGGGCTATAGCCGGTTGTATGGCCCAAGAGATCGGGATCGTAATTCATGACTGTCTGTCGGGATGGTCGTTCTTGAAGCGCTGCTGGCTTCGGTTGAGATGCCGGTCGGCGGTGTCCGGTCTTTGCGGATAGTCGAATGCGTTCGGCGTCGTCGGGTCGGTAACATCGTCGATGTCGATTTTGCGAGCGCACCCTCCGCAGTAGTAGCCGTGGGTGAAACGATTGAAGTATCGGGCGCCCGACGCGTTGCAGGCCGTCCGATTACACTCACCGTCGAAGCAACCCTTTGCCGGAGCTACTTCGGCAGACATGCCATGAGGTCCTTGGTCAAAGCCGCCATCAGGCCGTGGAATTCGATCTCCTCGTGCTTCACACCGCAGTCATCGTAGTACTGGCGTGCGCGAACGAACGTTTCTCCCCAGCGTGAAGCTTGGTCCGGCGGGCAGATTGGAGCGACGACGCGGGTGATTCCGGCTTGCACCATGTGGACGGCGCAGCGGTCGCACGTCAGGAAGGGCCACGTGTAGAGAGTGAATCCCACCGGACGCTCGTGGAGAACGTCACGCGCGTTCATTTCGCAATGGATCGTGCGCGGGTATTTCTCGGCCCGGTCGGCGTACAGATGTGGATGGTCCACCATCTTGCGCGGAAAGCCGTTCCACCCTGTGGAAGCAAGCGTGTTATCGGGCCGCACGATGACGGCGCCTGCCTTGGTGGATGGGTCTTTGGATTTTCGGGAGACGTACTCGGCGAGCCCGAGCCAGAATTCATCCCACTCGGCCTGAGAAGTTTTGGCAATCATGGTCCGGCACCATAATGGCACCGGGGCGAGTGTCAAGAATTACGTCATTGACGTCGTGATCTGCGACTTCGTGAATTCGTCGATGAAAACGAAGCGCTCGGCAAAAGTAGCCTTGGCGAGGAACGCGGTCACGGCCGGGTCGCCGGGACGGACCGCCGCGCGGGCGCCGAGCGCTTGTGACAGGCTTCGTGGGTTATGGGCACGGTCCGGGCCGTCGAAACTGCTCACTGCGGCTTCTTGTCCTTTGCGATCCGGTTCTGATTGAAAACGTGCGCCGAGAAACCCATCAGGGTAGCCAAGGGCCAGAAGACGATCTGGAACCATTTCATCAGAAAGCGGATGTGCCCCAAGGCGGCTGGAGATAGCTCAGCCTTCAAACGGGCCTCCGCCTCGACCGCGTCGGCGCCGAACTCGTGGTCCGGAAATGGTCCAATGCCCAGATCGTTGATGGCTCCGTAGGCTTGGATGCCTCCGAGAACCCAGAGAAGTGCCGCCAACGCGCCAAGGGCTATCATCTGTCCTCCGACTTTTTCTCGACCAACTTGATCGCATATTCGAGTCCGCTACGAGCCTCGTCGGACAGCGAGTTGACACCCCTGATTTCCTTCAGGCCCTCCAGAGCCGCCAGCCTCTCGGCTTCCTCGGCCGCATCCTCGGCAGCCTGTTCAGCCTGACGCCGGTCGTAGCGCTCGTGCATCTCGTCACGGTCTTGGATCGTCTGTGCGTGGGTGCGCAGCGTCTTGACCTTCACGAGTTCCGGAACACGCAGCAGCGCACGTTCCTTACAGTCGAATTCGTGCGCATTGTATTCGTAACTGCTGGGTTTTTGGCCTGCCAGCTTTTTGATATCCGCATTGGAGATCATCGAACCGGGCTTCTCGGCGTCGGTCTCTTCAGTGAGCCCGATGGCGCGCAGGAGCCAATGGGTGCTTCCGTAACCGCCGTCCATAACGACGTAGCCGACATGCTCGCCGCCATAGAGCGCCTTGTAGGCGTAGCGGTAACCAGCGTATGAGCCCTTGCTGTGCGCTTTCGGATCGACGACGCGCTCCAGTTCGAGCTTCTTGTTTTCCGGATTGGCGTTCCACGCGTCGATCCAGCGTTGGGTGAGGATCGAGGCGCACTTCCCGCAATTCACCTGATGGAAGTTGGGCGAATAGTTCGCCATGAAATAGTCTTCACCGCACAAGGCGATACGGTCGTCTTTGCCGGGAGTCCCGAATCCCCGGTTCTCAACCCGTTTACCGCTATCGAAATGAGTGTTGCGCGATCTACGTCCCAAAGGATGCTTCCTCGATTTTCGGCTGCACCCTAGCTGATCGCGATTGATTTGTCAACTGTAGTAGGACGATATTATTGGGCCGCTTTCCGGGCAGCGAGTACCTCGGAGCGCTCTCGCGTTGCACGCATGGTCGCAAGGATTTCCTGTTCGGTGGCGATGGGCTCGTGGATACGCGGACTGAACGCGACGATCCAATGCATCGAGACCGTGACGGTGACGGTCGTACCGCCGTTGACGTGATCCGTATGAGGTTTGAGGTAGGAGGAATCCAGTTCTGCGTCGAAATGTGTGACCATCAAACGTTCGGCGTGATTGATCCGGCCGATCTTTACTTCGCTGGCCCTACCGAGTTTGACGAGGAACTTGTCCGTTCGACCTTCGAATTCCTCGACCTCTATTCCGGCAAACCCGGCTTCGGCGACAACCCTTCTGACGGTGGCTGCGTTGATCGAGTATTGCTCGAACTCTGGGGTGACTTTGTCGCCGAGTGCTCTGGCTTTTCGACGTTCGATCTTGCGGGCGGCTTTTGTGCGATGCCTGTCGATGCATTTCGGGCAGAGGTCTTTACCGTGCTTATCGACTTCCCATCTGCGATCTTGGAACTTTCGTGTGACGACTTCCGGCGGGAGATGTTTGACCGATATGAAGAAGCTGGTCATCGGGCATTCGCAACAGGCTATTTGGAATCCCTCGACCTTCTTTCCTGATACCGTTATGGACCCGCGTTTGATTGTCATGCGCCGTTTCCGAGCTTTCCCCTCATGTCACTGGTGCTGACGCATATCTCAGGGAACTCGTTTTGTCAACACTTTAGATCACGTCGGGGTTTGCGAGTCGTCTTAGGGTTAAAGCATGGCACCGCAGGGGAGCGCAATGACACATGAGATGGCGCCCGGTGAGTAAATGGATATTTTCCATGATGAGACGGGCCTCCGGATCGGCCTGCGCAAGGACCCACGCCTCGAAGTCATCGCAATTCTGATTGCGCGTTCCCCGGAAGAATGGATTGCCGAAGATCGTGGTGCGATCCACCAGAATCGTGTTCGGAGGCAGACGCTTCCCGGGGAAGTCCGCACGGTTGAGGATTTCCGGGACGATCAGTATGTTGTCTCGTCATGACCTTCGGCAATGCACCCGGAGAGCGTCACGATCAGCGCTTTGACGTGCGATTCGAGGAGGAACTGGAGCTTGCTCGGATCGTCTTGCGACATGCGGAAGTCAATGAGCCATTGCCCGCGAAAGATCGCGTCGTCGGGGAATGCATCAGCGGCGCGGTCACCGGCCTTGGCCCGGAGTTCGTCGCGCAGGTATTCGACCATCCTGTCGGCGATGTGACGCTTCAAACCCTCGAATGCGGCAAAGGCTAGGTCAGCCTTGTGACCCTGCATGAGCACATTCAAGGCGTTGAGCCAGTCGGCGAATTCGTCGATGTCTTTGAACTCGACGAAGCGCTCGTCGCCAAGAGCGAGCTTGACGACCGGCGTGGCGGAGTTTGTGACGATGGCGGCTTCGATCACTTCTTCTTCCGCTTTAGTTTCTTCGATTTCGTCTTCTTCTGCGGCGCCGGGCATTTGATGCGACGCTTCTTCGCTGACGGTTCGGCGGCGGCGGGTGGAGGGAAGTCTTTGAGATGCGGAACTGCTTGAATAGGCTTCGGGATCACTTTTCGCACCATGGTGTAGAACAAGCGCGCCATGCCGCTCAGCATAACGGCGAGCACGATGTCGCCCGCTCGAATTTGGTATTCGATCTGCCCATTCGGTAACGTGTATCTGAGAAAACTGTAATCGGCCGAGACACGCGTGACACTCTCGACAAAGTCATTGTTCCCTAGAACCTCGTCTAAGAAATCGCAGAACTTGTCGGCGATCCGTTCGGGCACCAGTGCGTAGATGGTGTTGTCGTACGTCAGGTGGAATTGGATGTCGGATGGCACCCCATCCAGCACGTCCGCGACGCGGTAGGCAGCGAAACTGAGACCCGCAGCCGTGGATGAGAAAACCAATTGAACGGGATTTGCCTCAAGCCTCTTCATTCTGCGCTCCACTGATCGACCGATCCGGCTGTTGGGTAGATCATCAGATCGTGTTCCGGCAACCCGGCGACTGCACCGCCTCCAACCGCAGGATCGGGCATCATGTCCTTGATATCGTGGTGTGACTGGCGATACCAGTCGATGCGATCCATAACGTCCTGTGCGTTACCACGATGAACGATGGCAAAGCCGCCCGCTTTTGCCCACGCGATGCAGTTGGCTGGGCGGTCGTCGATCAGGATTTGGTGCAGCGCGCGCTTGCGTTGCATGAAGCGCCATTTCGATGCGCTGGTCGCACAGATGAAGCGGTCGTCTTCAAGCGGAACGCGGGCGAGGATCGCGTTGTGCGTCCCTGTGGGTAGACGCACCTGCACCGGTCCACGCACCTCCGGGAGGAACTTCTCCTCGAAGAAACGGCGTTTGTGGTAGGCAGCACCAAGCCAGTGCGGATCGAGATGGTAGTCGTCTTCCGACGCGCCGAACTTCGGCGCCGCCGTGAGGACGATGGGTCTGGACCATTCGATGTGTTTCCAGAGGCGGATTGCGCCTTTCAGGATCGGCGCCTCGAAGAAGAACTCGGTGCCCTTGATCGCCTCGTACATGGTACGTTTGAACGGATCGTCGGTCTCCGAGCGATTCAGCTTGAGCTTGTACGCCGGATCGATATCGAAACCGAGCGCGCGGATCGCGGCATCGTAATCGACGAGCACACCGTCCGCGTCAACGTAGAACGCGAAGTCGTTGGGGCCTTGCGGCATGCGCACGACGTTATCCATGGGTGCCAGCGGGCTCCAGCATGTCGGGGGCGTATTCTTCAGCCTCGTCGCGCGAGTATCCCATCGCGATAAGCGTGCTGATGATTTCTTCGAGCAGGATTTCGTCGGTCGTGGGCATCACTTCTTGTCCTTTCGGGCTCTGCGTGCGTCCTCATCGCGTCGGGCGTTGTCGGCCATGAATGAGCAAACCGCCACGATGCAGCAGAGAATGAAAACGAGACCGCCGAACTGACATTGCGGATCGTCGATGATTCCGCGTTTGGTGAAGGCGGCGTCGAGGAAAACGATCAAGACGCCGCCGAAGAACCATTTCATCGGGTTGGTCATTACCAAATCTCGCGCATCAGTTGGACGAACCCGCCAATACCTCCGAAAGCGATTGCCGTGTAGGCGAGAGGATCAGAACCGCACATGTGGAAGATCAGTGCGAACACACCGCCACTTGCGGCCCATATCATCGATTTGGTGATGTACGGGCTCATGCGCCGTCCTCCTCGGTGTGCGGCTGGAGCGGCGTCTGCGAGAAACAGTCGAGGTCGAAGATCGAGACGCGCTCGTCATATCCGCGCTCTCGGCTCAGGTCGGTGGTAATGCCGACATCTCCCAGCCGGGAAACCAAGGTCACTTGCACAGGCGTGCCGTGATACCGCGCAAAGAGCTTCGGCATATGTCCGGCCTCGCGAATCGCCACCGTGCAGACGGCGCTCAGGCTATTGATCGCGAGGAAGGACCGAACGAACGCAGGCAATTTCGTGTGATCGTAGATTGCCTTGTCGTTGTCAGTGAAGGCGTGCGCGGCCGGGAAGTTCTTGTCGGCGAGGTCTGCGAAGAAACACAGGTCCTCTACCGGAAGCCGCAAGGCCAGAAGGCCTTCTCGATGTGCTGCACGGACCTGCGCGATGCGGCCTTTGAGTTCGTCGGGCGTCATATCCATCCAAGGAGTGATTGTCGTGTTCTACGACAATCAATCATCGAATGTCGTGAATGTCAACACTTCGTTAGGCGGCGCGCCGTTTCGGCTGATGGGCGAGTTTGGTGTGTTCCGCACAGTAACGGCCTTCGCACTTCTCGCCGCAGAAAGAGACGTCACGTGCATATTCCGGGGATACGGGCCAGTTGCACATATTGTCTTCGAGGTCTTCCAGCGAGACGCCGATCTGGTTGACGGGAAGTTCCACGATCTCGGGCGACAGGATATGAACCACCGGTCTAAGCGTGATGGCTGGGATGAAACTTGGCGCCCGTTTCGCCTTTGTTTTCGGGCCGAGTTTGAGCCGGGCGGCTCTTGCAATGACCGCAGAGGCAGTTCGGCCTCCACACATGACGCCTATTTCGGCGCTAGACGCTGACGTTTTCCAATGCAACCGCAGAGTATCCAGTTCCACTTGGGACCAATCACGATCCATGCTGACAGCGTCCTCTCATCGTTGCCCACCCTTGTCCGGATATCTGACATCCTGACACATTTCCGTCAAGATCATAAATGATGAAATCTTCGTTGTCGTGGTTTCTGTACCTCAAGTGTTGACAAATCGATTTGCCGGTGCTATACGGCGCCACGATGAGACAACTCGCAGGCCCGATCCACCTCCTCCACGGCGTGCCCTATCTGGTATACCTGCCGGGTGGCGGTCGCGGACTGGCGCGCTCGGAGACAGCCGAGAATGCTTGGGCGGTCGCGCATCTTTTGCCGGTCAAGACGGCGGAGCGCTGGAAGGTCCGGGCAATTCTGGATGTCGCGTCACGCTTCGATGGTGATATTGCTGCGACGGCCGAGCGCCTGACCGAGGAAGACGTGGCGCGATATGTCGCCGAGGGCTCCGTGAAGTTTTTGGTGCAATGAGTGCAGGACCAGCAGCGTAATGTCCCGACACGTCACAAGCGTAAACCTGAAACGTCTGGGCTGGGATAGCGAAGCAACAGGCCTATTCAAGAAACTGGGAGGCGATAAGCGCGCATTGAACGCAGAAGGATGGCATCAGTTTGTCTCGGCGACCGGCTTCTGCGAGAACGCCGCCCGAGAGATTCTTTCCGCTCCGGTCTTCGAGAGTTTTCATAAGATAGAGCGTTCGCTCTGGAGTACGTTCGACAAAATCAGGCAACATGCATCATTGCCGTCTGTGAGGGCGGCCTATGATGCTTACTGCAAGGACTTTGCGGAAGCGCTGGTCCAAGCACTAAGGAAGGACACAGAAGAGTGACAGACGACGTAGAGAACACAAAGCATCCCGCGTTCGGCAAAATCCGGATCGCTCATGTCAGCGGTCGGTCCAACCTTTTCATGGTCGATTACCCCCAGCAGCACTTCATCGAGCTTAAAATCTCGACGGCGGGTCTCCGGCGCGAGCTTTCGAACGACTGGGTATTCGCCGACAGGGAAATCGTTACCATACATCTGTCCGAGGTGCAGTTCGCGCGGCTGATCTCGACCCCAAACACCGAAGGCGTCCCCTGCACGTTGGACTACTATCGCGATCCTCTCACCGGCGTCGAACAGAATCCGAAGGTTCCAGAGAAGCACATCGCCGATCACAAGACATTCTCTGGCGAAATCGACGTCAAGGCCAAGGAAGCTGCGGCGAAGGTCAAGACGGCGCTGGCGGAATGCGAGCGACTGCTCGCCGGTGGCCCGGTCAAGAAAGGCGACCTGTCGAAGCTCAAGGACTTACTCTACCACGCCAACATGGACATCGCCGAGAACACGAGCTTCGTTGCTCAGAAAGCCGAAGAGGCCATCGAGATCGCCGTGGAGAGCGCCAAGGCTGAAGTCGATGCGCACATCGATTACGCGATGGCGCGGCTTGGCGAACGTGCTCTGGGCGACCGGCTCACCGCCGCATTGGAGGCAGGCTTCGATCCGAAAACTTTCGGCCGCAATCTGGCGGACGCCGTGACCGAAAAGGCACTCCCGAGGGCGAAGGAAAGCTGACTGGGGAGACTGTCTTGACTTACGACAGTCTCCGCCATAGTGTCGCGATTGACGACACATAGAGGCAGCCGATGACCCCCGACCCCGTTATTTCACCCACCAATGCGCAGTTGGAAATCCGCGCAATTGCGGACATCATGCGAGAGGCGCAGGTCAAAGCGCGTCTTTTGGCGTCGCGCATCGCAGATCAGGCGCACGGACTGGCGGCCCAAGCCAATGGCACCCTCGCCCTCGATCACTCCCTCCTACCTCACGGAGTCGTCAAAGCGCTCCGCGAACTCGAAGCGGCGTGCAACGATGCCACCACCCAGATCACGCAACAACTCGACATGAGCGCCAAAGCTCTCAACAAAGCGGCGTGACGTCTTCGAACGTGGTGTCATTGGGACACCGGCCTGCGTGCGCACCCTCCGACGCAGAGCGAATTCCGAAGCACAGACGTACAGCCAATTCCTTGAAAGCTCTCCTACACGATACAGCCGATCTCTTCGACCGCCTCAGCTACGGCGACCGCAACAGTTCGGACGCCGCAAAAATACAGGCGGCGGCGATCCGTGAATTGTTGACATCCACGACATAGCGTGGTCTACGTGTCGCCGTTCGTGACATTCGGTTAGAGGCAATGCAGGTTTTCGAAGGCAAGAACGTGCCGATCAAGGCATGGATCGATGGCGTAGAGCTTGAGGCGGAAGCGCAGAAGCAGCTTCTCAATCTCTCGACGATGCCGTTCGTCTTCAAGAATATCGCTGTGATGCCCGACGCCCATAAGGGCATGGGTTCGACGGTTGGCACCGTAATCCCGACGCTCGGCGCAATCATCCCGGCTGCGGTCGGCGTGGACATCGGCTGCGGCATGAACGCGGTCCGCACGTCGCTGACGGCGAACGATCTCCCGGATTCTCTCGGACACATTCGCGCGGCAATCGAGCGCGCGATCCCCCACGGCCGCACCGACAACGGCGGCGACAATGATCGAGGCGCGTGGGGTGAGATTCCGAAAGTCGCAGCAGCGGCCTTCGAGTGCGGAGACAACGGACACGCTTTCTCTCCGTCCCTACAAGGGCGGTTGCGTCAGATCGTGGACAAACAAGATTCCAAGCGCCTCCGCTCCAATGCGGATCGCTGCGTCCGTCACATGGGCACGCTCGGCACCGGCAACCACTTCGTCGAGGTCTGCCTCGATCAGGACGACCGCGTCTGGGTCATGCTGCACTCCGGCTCTCGCGGGATCGGCAACCAGATCGGTCAGCACTTCATCGAGCTTGCCCAGCAGGACATGAAGACGTGGTTCATCAACCTGCCGGACAAGGACCTCGCGTACCTGCCGGAAGGCACGAAGCACTTCGACGACTATATCGAGGCGATGACGTGGGCGCAGGACTTCGCGCTGACAAGCCGCGCCGTGATGATGCAGGCGGCTCTCACCGCACTGCGCAACACGATCTCGATTCCCTTTTCGTGCGACGAGGAGTCGATCAACTGTCATCACAACTATGCGACCCGCGAACAGCACTTCGGCAAGAACGTCTGGGTTACGCGCAAGGGCGCCGTCTGCGCGCGCGAAGGCGTACTCGGCATCATCCCCGGCTCAATGGGAGCGAAGTCGTTCATCGTCGAGGGTCTGGGCAACCGGGATTCGTTCTGTTCGTGCTCGCACGGCGCCGGTCGTCGCATGTCGCGCACGGAAGCCAAGCGCCGGTTCACGCTCGAAGATCACATCAAGGCGACCGAAGGCATCGAGTGCCGCAAGGACGCCGATGTGATCGACGAAACGCCCGGCGCCTACAAGGACATCGACGCGGTCATGGCTGCACAGGCTGATCTTGTGAAGGTTCGACACACGTTGCGCCAAGTTCTCTGTGTGAAAGGTTAGAATGGACGACGATTACGCGACCTCTTTGATCGGTCTGGGTGTTGTTTTCTGCGGCTGGCTGCTCGCATCGCTGATCTTCGGCTGGACCAACGTTCCCGAAGCAACAAGGGCACTCCGCGCTGATAACCTGACGCCCATCACAGTCGGCGACACATCGTGGTTCAAGTGTGGGGACGATTGGTACGCGACCAAATTCACAGCCAAGAACATGAGAGGCGATACGGTTACCGGCGTGGTTTGTTCGGGGCTCCTGTTCAAGGCTACGACAGTAAGGTTCGATTAGCTGTGATTGCAGGTATCCTCCTTTGGCTCGGTATCGGCTGCGTTGTTGTGTGGCTTGGTATCGCCACCAAGATCACACATCCCGACTCTGACGTTGAAGCCGGAACTCAGGTCATTGTCTGGCCCGCAATCCTGTTGGTCATTCTGGTGACCGCACTCGGGAAGCTCGTTGGCCTCCTCGCGTTTCGCAAATCACCCCGTTAGATCAACATCACCAACCAGAGGACCTCAAACTCCATATGTCTCGCCTTCTCGTCCGTTTCGGCTGCTTCGGCGCCCTTGCTTGGATCACGCTGATCATCGTCAATTTCTGCGCGTGGGTCCACAGCCTGATCTTCTCGTTCCAGCATCTCAACGACAAGCCGAACGAATGGATCGTGCTCGCGGTCAGCGTCATCCCGCCGGTCGGGATTATCCACGGCTGGGCGCTGTGGCTCGGTCTCGTCACGCAGTAACGCACCCATGACCCGTTACCGCAAAGCAGTCCGATGGATTGCGCAGAAGGTCCTTCCATATTCCACTGATTCGGTGGAAACGTTGACCGGCTACCTCACAGTCCGCATGGTCGCAGACCTGTTCAATGTGCCAGCCAACAACGTCGCTACCGATGTGGTCAAAATGCGTCGTCGTTTCCTCGCAGGCGCGTCATGAAACCGCTCAACACCCCGCATGTCGTCGCCATCGGGGCGCCTCTTCTGCGCCCCGGCCTGACGATCTCCGCAACGTGCTCCGAGAAGTACGTCCCCGAAGTTGCCCAGCGTCTTCTCGACCTCGCACGGCAGATCAACACACCGAACAATGGCGACACCACGGGACTTTCACGGTAGGAATTCGCTTCTCAAACCGCCGAGCGGCTTAGAGAAGATCGTCCCCGAACTCCCCGCTCACATCTACGATCAAGGCGTCATCACTTGCTGGACCTTGACCGAGGATGAACGGGTGGAGATCGCCAGAACGGGCGTCGTCTGGCTCCATGTCGCTGGGCACAATATCGCTCCGTTCAGGGTCAGTGGCACCAACATCATGGAGACACGAGATGCCGAAGGGCACCTCGTACCCTACGACATCGACGCCCCAAATCCATCAAAAGCTGAAGAAAAGAACATCTAGTTTCATGCCTGCACCGAAATCCAAGTCGCGTACAAAAAGTTCTCCGAAGAAGCCCGAGACGGCGAAGAAAACCTCTGAAGCCTTTGTCGTCGGCGGCATCGACGTCAAAAAAGCCGAGAAGCACTACAAGGCGCAATACGTCGGCTACTACTCGATCCCCGGGATCGGCGACGGCCCGTACCTCGTGTTCTGGCGTCCGAAGTTGAATGAACGCGAGAAGAAGCTGGGTTACGATCAGTATTTCGGACTCTATCGCAATCCGATCAATACCGACGATCTCCGCATCTTCAACGCAAAGAAGATTCGAGATGCGAAATTTCCTGCCATCGAGCAATCGCCGGGGAAGTTCCTGTGCTCGCGATCTGTGCATAACAACGTCGGCGCACCGAACGGAGCGTGGCTCGACGGCGGCCCGTACTATACACGACACAACCCTGCACACCCGCCGACGCATACGATGACCATCGTGGACGGCAAGGAAGCCTTCACGCCAATCGTGAAGGAAGCCTCCGAGCAGCCTCCGGCTCTCGTCGCACCTGCGGTCGCCGAATCGCCAGATCGCGCACACGGTCAAGTCAGCCGTCTCGGCGGAGCATATGTCCCGGAAGACGCACAGTCCTGCGGCATCGACGAATTGATCGAACACCTTGAAGCCATGCATCCCGGCTTCAAGCAGACTCTTGCCGTGGAACGCGCCAAGCGGGACCTGCACCGGCGCTATAAACGCGCCGCCGCAAACGGCCTCGCTCTACTGCTTCACGATGTCGGCTCATTTCATATCGCGATGGATCAACCGGTGCGCTACACGCCACAACTGATCGACAAAGCGGAGTCCGATCTTCGTATCGATTTGATCGCGGAAGAATTCGACGAGTTGAAGCTTTGGGTGGAGGCTGGCGACATCTGCAAGATCGCCGACGCGCTCACCGATATTCTGTACGTCACAGTCGGCGCGATGCTGCACTGGGGCATTCCGGGCGACGACTGCTGGGATGAAGTTCAGGACTCCAACATGGCGAAGAAGGACCCGGCGACCGGCAAGGTGTTGAAGCGTGCGGACGGGAAGGTTCTGAAGCCGCCGGGCTGGCAGGAACCGAATTTCAAGCGTGCGCTGGGTCTGGAATCTGAGCCATGAACCGCGACCATCATTTCGAAACCTACCCGGAGTGGGATTGGGGCTGGTTCAAACGCTTTTGGCGTGTGTCGTTCTTCCGACGCGATGTTTTTCTCGATGGCGGTTCGCGCTCTTACGTGATCGGCCCATTGACGATCTATCGGATGATCTATTGGCACTGATGGTTCACAAAAGCCTTCCGGAAATCAAGGCATTCCTCCGCTATTGGATGCAGCGCCTCAAGGATAAATGCGACACAATGCATGTCAGCGGATGTTCCTTGGAAGGCTACTGGAACACGATCTGCAACTGTGGTGCGGATGCGAGGCGTCAGGCGTACCGAGACAAATACAGACTGAAGGCGTCCTGATGGTTCACAAAAGCACTCCGGAAATCGCCGACCTCTGCCAGCCGTGGAACAACTCCGGCCGCTTTGATCGCTCTGTACTCGGCGCCATCGAACTCGCGTTTCTACGCGGCAAGCAAGCCGGTGCCGAGGCTGATCGTGGTGAGGAAGAAGCGGAACTCTGGTTCGACAGCGGTCTCCCGCACGCTCACGTCGGCTGGTACGTGAACGGCGAAAGCAAGCGGCTCATGCGCCTGCCGGGGAGCATCCACACACCAGATGGCGGAAAAACGTTTTGGAAGCTCTCGTTAGAGAGAGTGCCCACCAAGTACCGCGCCGATAGTTGGTTTCCGAATGCGTGATCTGTACGTGGAGTCTTTGCGGATCGCACTACGTTACGCGGCCGAGACGATGGTCCAACGCGCCTGCACACGGTGTGGGTATAGAGGCTGGGGACGCGAAGGCGACGCCTGTCCGTGGTGCGGCGCCGGGCAGTGTCAGTGTCCGACGTGCACAGTTAAGAGCGCCTAAATGGCGGGGTTCCAAATACCGATCTACTGCGTTTTCTGTTCCCGAACTTACGAAGGTGTCGGAGCGCTGGAATGCCCGTTCTGTACCCGCAAGCAGGTCACGCCTGATCCTCCGATGATCTCCTACTGGGAAGGGCGTCCAGTCACCGACCTGTCGCGCGATGAATTGATCGCGGCGCTAACGGACCTCGGCCGTACGCATGCCAAGCTTTTGGAATCCTACTCACGGCAATTACGAGAGCCGCAATTCTTGACACGATAGTCGTGATCTGCGTCTATTCATGACATGACATTTGCACCGATCCAAGACGTGGCGGCGTTCGCAAAACAACGCCACGGTACCCAAGAATACGTTCCGGGACACCTCCACTACGATTTTCATCTCGTACGTGTGACGCAGAAGCTCTCGATGCACGGTTTCACCGACTACAATTATCAGGCAGGCGGCTGGACACACGACCTGATCGAGGACACCGAGACCACGCTGCAAGAACTCGTCGAGCGCTGCGGTCACTTCGTTGGCGCTCTCGTGTGGTGCGTGACCGGCATCGGACACAATCGCAAGACGCGCAACCAGAACATCGCGGACAAGTGCGCGCTGTTTCCTCCGGCTTGCATCCTCAAAACCGCCGACCGCCTCGTCAACCACGAGACCTCGATCTGCGACCCCGGTAAGAACGGCGAACCTTCGATCAAGCATTTGCTAATGTACCTGAACGAGCGGGAGAAGTTTGAGGCCATGGTTAAGGGCCATATCCCGGAATCGATGTGGGACGAGCTTCAGCGTCAGTATGCCCGTATGGAGGAACTCGCCCGCGCCTGAAACGGCGTCAATAAAGCGTTGACAAAACGGCCCTCTTTCGCTAGAACCCCGGCGTGGACAGCGAAGGGACCGGAGTGAAGGACAGGATCAAGTACACCATTTTGGCGACGGCTTTGGTCATCGCCGTCCTTCTTCTCGTCAAAGGCCTGATCTTCGGGCTGAAACCAACCGCGATCTTTGTGATCGCCGCACTTCTCATCGTCGTTTACCTCATCAAACCAAGGAGCACCAAGTAGCGTGTCAAAGTTTCAACTTCGCCAGCCGGTCGAAGCCGTCCAGTATACCGGGCAACAGATCAAAGAGCTTCCGTCCTTCGTCCAGAATTACAAGGCCTATTCGTCCGGCAGCGGCTCGATCAGCCCGTACCGCGATCTCGTCGGCAATGTGAAGGTCCCCGGCACCGGTGGCTTTGCAACTGCAACAAGCGGTAGCTGGTTCGTGTTCGACGGCATGGTTCTCCACGTCTACAGCAACGACAAGTTCAACGAGAAATACATGCCCGTCCCGGACGACGTCGTGACCGTGACCGCGCAGGTCGGCTCGCCGCTGGCGGAAGCCGCTGGCACGCTGGAGCCGGTCGGCCCTGCCCCAGTCCCGGCGCCGCCGAGCGCCGCCGATGTGGTGGCGCCTGTCACGACAGCCACGGACACGCCCGCGACCGTGGTCGCGCCCACAACGGCCGCCGAGCCCGTGATCAACAGCGCAACGGCGGATCAAGGTGGCGGCAGCTAAGCAGTTCCTCACGGTGCACGGCTTCGATCTCGGCCTTTCGGTAGGCTTGATCGGAGCCGTGGTCGGCATTCTTCTCTGGCATACCGGTTTGCTGGACTTCTTCTGATGCCTTCATTCGTTGTCCACCAGCACACGCATGCTGGCTGGTACAAGCATACGCACGAAGCCGCCGACGCGAACGCGGCGATGTACGCCGATCTTCTCCGAAATCACCCGTGGCTGCGGAAGTACGGACACAAAGCCGTCTTCGAAGAGGGACGCTACGTCATCCAGTACAATGGCGAACCTTTCCCACCCTGCTATCAGGGCGAGAAGGATTTTATGTTTCCCAATTGGTTCGGCGACCGCATACATATCGGAGAGCCGGACGATTGTGCGAAATGTGGCGGCACCGGTGTCAACCACTACAATCCATTCCGTCAATGCTGGGAGTGTGGCGACCAAGAACTGCGCGGCACCGGCACCGGGAAAATAAAAACCGAAGCAGCACCATGATGCAATTCGTCGAATGTGCCACGTGCGCAGCCAAGCCGGGCTCGCCACCCTTGTGCGGTAGTTGCTACCACAACCGGACCGTCATCGACCGACTCGACAGTATAGTCGAGAACTATCACAAGCATCCGTTCCGGACGTGGTTGGCCTATCGTATTACCCAAACGCGCCGCCAGCTAGAGGCCGCTGCGTGGCCTACGTTCGACTGTGAGGACTGCATCGGCATGGTCCAGCACGGATGCTACTGCTCCGCGTCCGACGCTGTGGCGCCGGGCTGCCCGCCGGAGCGCAAGCATCTGGTCCTGAGGCGTATCCATCGGTTCTTTTGGCCGCGCAGCAAGTATCACAAGTGAGCGAAACGCACGCCTGCGAGAAATGCGGCGCCGAGTGCGACCGCCATGAGGTCGATGTCGGCGTTGGCGTGATCTACGGCCCGTGGGGCTGCCCCGGCTGCGGCTGGTCCGAGGACGAGCAATACGATCTCACGTTGCGGGACGCCGTGGACGAACAGGGCGGCGCCGTCGATCAGTATGGCGCATATCACCCACCGGGGTCTTCGATGGCACGGGCATATCGCATGGCGGCCGAGATGCGGCCAATCGACGATTTAGAGGGTTGACAAAATTACAATGAACCGGGCTTCCATACCAAACAGTGTTGTGATCTCCGTACTTGACGGTGTCGCGAATTTTCTCGACTTGGAGATTGCCAAGAAGCGCCATAAAGGCCATTCGGCCGACCATCTCGAAGACGAGAAAGAGGCGATCTTGTGCGCTCGCGACTTCATTGTTGCCAACAGGAAGGTGTAGTCAATCGGCAATTTCGAGGGTTGACAAAAGAAGAATATCCATCTATCTGCCGTGAACCATGACATTGCAGACTTCCGTCAACTCCCGCGCGACGACCATCGCGTATCTCGATCCAGCGAAGGTCCTGAAAGGCCTCCCACTGGATAGTTGCGAGGTGATCGAGGATTGCCCCAGTCTCGATGACGCCGTCCACGCAGCACGGGAGCGCATTAGGCATCGCAAGGCTTGGATGGGTGTCGTCGAGGTCGAGGCGCCTTTTCTCGGCACCCGGTACGATGTTCACAAATCCGATCTGTACCTGTGGGGCGCGAAGTCACGCGGTCAGAAGCGAACACAATCTCCTTGCTTGGAGCCCTTCGGTTGTTGAATCATTCCTCCACGGCCGTCTTCATCGGTCGCTTTCAGCCCTTCCACAAATACCATCTCGAAGTCGCGCTCCGCACGCTAGAGAAGTTTGACCGGCTGATCTTTCTGGTCGGATCGGCAAACCGGCACCGCGACACCCGCAACCCTTTCACCGCCGAAGAACGCGCCCGGACGATTAGCTGGGCGATGGAAGATGAAGGAATGCTTAGTCGTATCGATGTTATCGATCTCGACGATCATCCCTATGATCAGCAGCGCTGGATCGAGAACACGCAGGCTGTCGTCGGAAAAGCCGAGCCTCACGGAAAAGTCTCCATCACGGGCCACAACCGTGACGCCTCGACATTCTACCTGAACAAATTTCCACAGTGGGGTCTTTATGCGCCCCAAGCCAGCGATCTCGGTGTCAACGCCACGGCTATTCGAAGAGCCTATTTCGAGGGCATCTGCGAAACCGAGAAGCTCCCCGACGCGACCATCGAATTCCTGCGCGACTTCAGTAATAAGCCGGAGTTCGCATGGCTCTCCAAGCAGTATCTCGCCGAGTGCGCGTATCGTAAGCAGTGGGGCGAAGGGCCGTTCCAGTGCGCCGACGCCGTCGTCATTCAGTCAGGTCACGTGCTCGCGGTCGAGCGCGGCGGTGAGATCGGCGAAGGCGAGATCGCTCTTCCCGGCGGTCATCTCGAACTCTGGGAGACGCTGGATTGGTGTGCCGTCCGAGAGTGCTTCGAGGAGACCTGTCTCTTCGATACCCTGTGGAAGGATCAATACGAGGCTTCCTCACGCCTTCTGTGGCCTCACTTCCGAGGCCGCGAACGCTTTGACGATCCGTTCCGGAGCCCTCGCGCCCGGGTGATCACTGAAGCCTTCCTGTTCAAGCTGCCTGACGGGCCACTCCCGATCTTGCCGCCGGGGCGCCACGACGACGCCAAGCGCGCGTTCTGGCTTCCGCTATCGAAGGCAACGCCGAAAGCCATGTTTGACGATCACGGGTTCATCGTGGATCGGATGCGGCGGTATCTGTGATGCGCATCGCGGGGATACTCGGACTGATCGTGCTTGGCTGGACGCTCGGCATCTGGACTGAACGCGCGGCGATCATGCTCCATCACGACAACTGGTACGAAGTTTGTCACTACCTGCCGGAGGGCAAATAATGGCGAAGAAAATTTTGAGGGTAACGCTCGACATCACCGTCGAAGACCTCGACGACAAAGAGCGCGAGCAATTTGCGCGCGACGCCACGATGGAGGTCGAAGAACTTTCCACGCTCGAAGACTACGAGCCGGACAGCCTCGCCAACCTCCTCGACTGCCTCGAAGGCGAAGGGACGAACAACCTGATCTTCGAGGGAACCGATTACTTCGCCAAGTTCACCGCCGTGGATGTCGTCTCCGCGCAGTTCAAGGACTGAACATGAGTTGGAACATCGCCGACCGCGTTAAAAATGGTGCTTACGTTATGCTCGCCCGTAGGGATGATGGCAGTTACAACGCCTCCTCCCCGTCAGGAGAAGATTCGCTCGCGCTCACGAAGGCGGAAGGCGAGGATTACATCAAACGCTATGCGCCCATCCCCGCCGAACTTCGCAGAGTAATCCTCGCCGACACGCGGCCCGGTTTCGTCATCGCCTGAGATGTTGAAGGACTGACATGCCGATCATCATCGCAATTTTACTCACCTTTCTCGGCTTCGGTCTCGGCGTGATTGTCGAACAGGCAAGCGTCTGCGCCGATCCGCACACACTGCGTCAACACTGCCCTACCACACAGGAATCCAGATGACCCTCCGCAATATCGGCTTCAGCCTTTCGCTGATGCCTTTCTCTTGGGCGAAAGGCCGCCAAGACATTCGCAACAAGTCTGTGTGGGCACTGGGTCCCTTCCGTTTCAGCCTTCACCGCGAACTCGGCCCTTGGAAGGCCGCCACCGCCTAGTCAAGGAACGATCATGAATCTCCCGACATACCTGCGACCGCAGCCGTACAACCCGATTATCGACGTGGACAGCTACAAGGTGCCGATGCACCTGCTGTACCGCCCCGGTATCAAGCGCGTTCACAGCTTTATCGAGTCACGCGGCGGCGAGCACGCCGACATCATGATGGGTCCTTTCCAGCCGTTCCTCTACGAGAAGTTGGCCCAGCCGGTCGAAGACTGGATGATCGAGGAAGCAGGTGACACCTTCGGCAGGCACTTTGGCTACACGTCCTACTTCAACAAGAAGATGTGGGACGAGATCGTTAACAAGCACGACCGCATGTTGCCGCTCGAAGTCCGCGCGCTGCCGGAAGGGCTGATCGTTCCCAAGCGCACGCCGATGATCACAGTCGAGAATACCGGTTCTGCGATTACTGCACCGCTCACGACATATCAGGAGACGCGCATGTTGCGTGACTTCTGGCCTGCTGCATCCATCGCGACCCGCGTCTTCCGCATGAAACAGCGCATCAAGCCGTACTTCGACAAGACTAGCGACAACGGCATCAACCCGTTCGCCATCCTCGACTTCTGTTCGCGCGGCGTGTTCGGCTACGATCATTCGCGTCTCGCCGGTGCAGCCTTCAACTTCATGTTCAAGGGCTCCGACAACCTGCCGGGCGTACGCTTCACCAATTACTACTATCAGGACCCAATGGCGGCGTTCTCGGTCGCCGCGACCGAGCACAGCATCGCATCCGGCTGGGTCCGCGATGACGACAGCTACATCGACCACGAACTCGCAATGGCGGAGCCGGGCTCGATCCTTTCGCTCGTTGGCGATACGTGGAACATCTTCGAGTTCGTCAAGAAACTGATGCGGCCCGACCGGCTCGACATCATCCGTAACAAGAAGCTCAACGTCGTCATCCGGCCCGATAGCGGCGACCGTTTCATGGTTCTTCCGGAAATCCTGCGCACGATGTGTCAGGCAGTCGGCACGACCCGGAACAGCAAAGGCTTCGAGGTCATCAACCTGAACCTCAAAGCCCTGTGGGCGGACGGCATGGACGAAATCACCGTCACCGAGCCATTCCAGATCGCGTATGACATGGGCATCTCTGCGGACAGCGTGTTCACCGGTTCCGGCGGCGGAATCGCCGCGAAAGATATGAATCGCGATAGCGATAGATGGGCGATGAAAGCCAGCGATTACGAAATGGAGGACGGTTCGCACATCGAAGTCTTCAAGGACCCGATCACCGACCCGGGTAAGGCGTCAAAGAAGGGTCGCTTCGCCGTGACACAGGAATTCGGCAATATCGTGACGCACACTCGTGTCGCCGGACAGGAGTTCTCGAACGATCTGCTGGTGCCGCGTTATCTGAACGGCTCGGTTATCAACGCCCATCACCTGACGACGGACATCCGCCCGCGCGTGGACGCGCAACTCTGATGTGGACCGTCCTCGAATGGGTCTACTGGACCGGCTTCTCGGTGCTGATGCTTATCCATCTGTGCAGGGGAAACTTCACGGCGTCGGCGCGATACATCCAAGATGGGCGTGTCGTCTTCCGCTTTCCCGGCTTCTTCGCAGCGCTGATCTTCTCGCTCGGTTGGCCCATCATCCTTCCGATGCAACTGGCTCAGAACAGGTAATCAAACTTTGAGCCTTCCTCTTCGCGAGCGCCGACGTCGCGCCCGCCTGCGTGAGCAAGAGCGGGAGATCAGGGCGAAGGAGCCGCCGCGCAAGCTCGGCCGCGATCCGGCAGAAGACGCGGCGGTCTTCAAGATTTTCGACGATCTGGACCCCGAACTGCGCGCCCTCGGTCATGAGTACGGTTTCAGCGCGGTCATAAAAGCGAAGCGGAAGGTCCCGAGCGCGAATGCGCAGGTGATTGGGGAGATATTGGAAGAAGCGCGCAGGCTCACCGAGCAAAAGCGCCTCGCCGATCTGGAGCAGATGCGTCTTAACCTGTTAGCCGATCCGAAATTGAAATCGGACAGGAAGCCCGGTAGAGTTCGTTCAGGACCGGTCGTGTAGCTCTCGAAAACTCCCCTCCAGCCGTTCTTGGTTCACGGGGACGCGAGAATCCAAATAAGGTCGCGACAATGTCCGACCCATTTGCGCTGGCGCAACAAGGCCCAACCGCACTCGCGTGCGGGCGTTCCGGATAAGAGGTCAGCACGCTGACCGGTCCTCCGGCGAAGCGTGGGCAAGAACCAAGGAAGAGGCGATCTCGCGAGGGATCGCCTCTTTTTCGTTGACAGTCGTGAAATACGGCCGTATGTCATAAATCACGACATACGCAAGCGATATGACACCCGACTACAACCCCCTTTTCTACTGGATGCAGGAACGCGAGAAAGTCCGGATCGCGAAGGAATCCGGCGCGCCTTATCCGTGGACCGACGATGACATCATCGGCAAGTTCCGCTTCTGCAACGTGCGGCGTGAAGATGATCGCGGCACGATCTGGATCAGGGAGAATATCCGCGAACCGTTCGCCGATGAGCCGTACCTGTGGTGGATGCTCTGCGTGGCGCGCCAGATCAACTGGCCCGACACACTAGCCGAACTGATCCAGTATCCGGAAACGTGGCCCCGCTGTTCGGCCTTCACGCTTCAACGCATGGCGGCGCAGTTGAATGCTCGCAAGGCTCGGGGCGACAAGGTTTACACCGGCGCCTACATGATCTCCGCCCCGCAGCAGAAAGGTGCGGACAAGCAGTGGTACATCATTGGCGAAGTCTGCGGCGCCCTCTGGAATATCCGCGACGAGATCACTGATTATCTGGAGTCCGGCACTGCGACGTTGCAGGGTACCCATCAACGCATCACCAAGTTCAATGGCTGGGGTCCATTTATGGCGTATCAGGCCATTGTGGACATGCGCTTCACCGATCTCCTCAACAAAGCGTCCGACATCGAGACGTGGGCCGCCGCCGGTCCCGGCACCATTCGCGGTCTGAACCGTATTCATGGGCGTCCGGTCGATTACGCGCTGAAGCAGGATCAAGCTCTCATCGAACTCCGCGCGACGTACGAAGCGATCAAGCGCGAACTGGACATCCACGTCGATTTCAGCGACGTGCCAAATATCTACTGCGAGACCGACAAATTCCTGCGCGTGCTGAATGGTGAAGGAAAACCACGCGCGTTGTATGTGCCCGGGCGTGGTTGCTGATGACGATCAAGAACAATTTGCTCACGACCAAAATGAACCTCACCAGTCAGGCTCGAACCCTCAAACTTGAGGACCTCGAAGCCATGGTTCGTCTGTGCGATACCAAGCGGGTACTTACTTCGGAGCCCAACACACGGCTGCATGCCCAGCGCCTCTACAGGGACTACGCAGATCGGATCGACCCGAATTCGCTACCGACCGCGCTCGAACTCGCGTTTGAGCCCAAGGTTGTGAATGCCTTCATCTGGGGACCGCGTTTCGAATGGACGGGGATCGCAACGCCCGAGTCTCTCTACAATGCGCGCAGAATGCCTCTCGCGGGAGAAAAGGGGCGCAGGTTGAATTTGGAAATGTACGTCGTTGGAGAGGGTCCTAAACCGACCCCATTCGATGCGTGGCGCCCGTCCATAAATTATTCTTCCCTTAGTAACTATGCGAATGGGCGGGGTGGTTTTGAAGTCGATGTGCTGGCAAAGATCGCCAATTACAGAGACTTCAGTGCTGCGTGGTCAACCACAAACGACGCGACAGCCTTGGAGCTTGCGGCCCTCCTACAGACCGTTCGGTTCAGCGAAACTGCCATAGACGAATGGATCGCGGCGCTCAAAGCGGGTGAGCACAAGTTCGGTTATGGCAGCCTGCGGGACGGCGAAGATCGTTTCAGCGCACTCGGCGTGCTCGCCGACATCAACGGCTGCGCTTGGGAATGGGACGAGAACGAACGGGCGTGGGGTACCGCCGGTGAGTGTTTCCTCCTCGACGAGACCCATTTCCGTGAGTACGTCGGTATTCCCGAATACGTCCGTTCCTCGAAAGTAAAGCCGTTCTACGAACTGCTGACGAACGTCGTGGACGGCGCCACGACCCACGATACAACGATCTCCGCCATCACAGAGGCCATAAGGATTGTCGGACAACGCCGCAGCGCTGTGGAGGCATGTCAGAGACAGGCTTGTGTGGGGATTGGAGACTCCGGGTCGGAATGGACGACCCGTTCGAGTTGGTCGCCGGATACGGCTTTGGGGTGGGCGCATTATGGAACCGCGCCGATCTTCCGTAACAGCATGATCTATGGGAGCGGGACGTGACGCCGATCCCCATGATCCTCACGTGCCCGAGACAGGCGTGCTGCGCGCGCCATATCGACAAAGGCGAGTTCGCGACGAAACCGCACCACACGCATTCGTGCCAGTCCTGCGGATTTACTTGGCGCCCGGCGGTCGTAGATACGGTCGGCGTTCAATTTCTACCGGGGTTCAAGGACGAACCAGTACGTGACTCAACAGCGTCATCAGAACTTCCGTTTTGCACTTTGCCTCCGGAGCAATGCGCTTTGTTCGGACATCCAACGGATAAGCCTCATCGAGTCACGCTGGTCCAGTGGCTCACCGGGAAGATGGAAATCGATTTCGAAGGCGAATTCCGAAAAATGATCAAGCGTGTTCGTTGGAGATAAGTGAGTGAAAAAAGTCGATTGGATCAAGGCGGCGCAAACAGCACTCGTGCAAAGTTACGGCTTGCCAGTTCTGATGGCTGCTGCCGTCGCTGAGAAGCTCTACGAGCGCGAACCGGTAGACGCGGTCAGAGGACCACTGACGGCCGTGATGGATCACATGAGCAATGACGAGCCGCCATTGGTCGATCCGGAGAGCGCCGAGTGGGACGCCCACACGGAGGAATTCTGATGCTGGTTGCCATCTCCGGCGGTCGCGTGCGCGTCGCGCAAGCTGCTGTGAACGCAGTGATGGACCGCCTCGCCGCCGTCTTCGGGAAATCCACGAAGTACATTCATGGCAAAGCTAAGGGGACGGACTCCTTCGTCGATTGGTGGGCCAAGGATCGCGGCTACGAGGTTGAGGCGTTTCCCGTAGACAGCAAGCTCGACGGCCATTCGGATCGCGCGCCCAAGATGCGCAACCATCGCATGCTCGATGAGCAGCCGAATGCCGTCGTGGCTTTCCCCGGCGGCCCCGGGACACGTCATATGTTCGACATTGCACGGCAAGCGCGTGTGACGGTCTACGACGTGGAATTGGAAGACGGCATCTTCCGCATCTTCCAGTTGGGACGTTCGCCAAAGGAAAAAGCAACGCTCATCGCACAAGGATCGTATTGAATGTTGGACAAGAATATCGAGCGGCAGGTGCAGCAAATTTACGACGATGTCGATCTGCTCAACGACATCCTGCGTGCTTCGCCTCCGACCGCGTGGCGCGGCGAGCTTCGCGTCACGCAGAACGCAAAGTTCGATCTGCGACTCGGTACACGACTCAGTGTCGCGCTCGACGCATCAATGGACCTGAATCTGGGCTCTTTTTATGATGCCGCCTACTTGAAGGGTTGTCGGGATTATCACGCATTCTTGTCGCCCATTCTTTGGCGACTGAACAACGCCATTGTGACATGCGCCTCACGTGGGTTGAAAATCGAGTTTAAGCCCAGCGACACGCTGAACAAGAAAACGCTCGGGGACTGCACCATCACCTCGATCCCGTGGTATTTCAACGGACCGCGCACCTTCGAAATCAATGTTAGCTGCGCAATTCACCGGCGCGAACGCGCGGTGCGCATGTGGCTCCTCGGCTATCCGATCACGTTCGAAGGGAAGGAATATCGCCGGACGGCCGAGGACCAGCCCATCCCGCCGGAAATCGAGGCGCTCACCTCGCAAGACGCATGGTCCTACGATCCGCACTTCCAATTCAGCAATTACGCTGAGTTCACCAAGCCAGCCGAACGTCAAGCGTACCCGACCCCACCCACAGATCGCGAATGACCATCTCACCGCGCTTTCTTGAAGACTGCATTCGACTGAATGCGCTGCCGGAATACGCGATCTTCTGCATCCAATCAGCCGTCTTCATCCTAACTCTGGAGTCTCTGTAAGCGTGAAACCAATGAACAAAGAGAATGTCACACCTGAATGGAAAGTGGGCGACAAAGCCCGTGTAATCGCCGACAACAAATACGGCGATGGCGCGGCTGACATCGGGATCGAGTTTGAGGTCGAAGGACTGCGCGAGGGCAGCGACGGCCTCGTGCTGATCACACGCTCCGGGACGCGGGGCTTCGATGGTTTCTACGCAAACCGCTGCGAGCATGCGTGATGCAGAAGGTTTACGACACCCTCTACAAGCTCGACAGCAAAAAGAAGCTCCGCGAATGGTGGATGGAGCAGGACGGCTCCCGCTATCGTACACACTCCGGACTGGCGGATGGCAAGAAAGCCGTCACCGGCTGGACGCAGGCCGAGGCTACAAACGTCGGCCGTTCGAACGAACGCGATCCGGTCGCGCAGGCAACGTTCGAGATCGAGGCTGAGTACACCAAGAACCTCGACCGCGACTATCATCGGACCATCGAAGGCGCACAGGGCGGCGCACACTTCTTCGAGCCGATGCTGGCCGACAAGTACAAGGATTTCGCTCCCGGCTTCGCGCAGCCGAAACTCGACGGCATCCGCTGCATCGCGAAGGCCGATGGTCTGTGGTCGCGGCAAGGAAAGCCGATCATGGGCGCCCCACATATCATGGAACTGCTCGCGCCGGTCTTCGCCGAGCAACCCGATCTGATACTTGATGGCGAGCTTTACAACCACGCGCTCAAGGACGATTTCAACTCCATCGTCTCTGCCGTGAAGAAGCAGAAGCCGGACGCCGAGCAATTGGCGCTGTCGGCGAAGCTCGTCCAATACCATGTTTACGATATTCCGTCCTACGACGCGAACTTCGGCGACCGCCACAAGATGCTGAAGCACAGCTTCGACTTCCAGTTCGGGGACGACACGCCGATTCAGTTGGTCGAGACACGCATCGTCACCAGCGCCGAAGAATACGACGAGTTTCACGGGTACTGGCTCATAGCCGGATACGAAGGCTCTATGTGGCGTGCCGATGCACCCTATGAACAGAAGCGCTCAAAGACGCTGCGCAAGCGCAAGGAATTTCAGGACGAAGACTTCCCGATCTCGCGGATCATCGAAGGCGACGGTAACTGGGCTGGGTACGCCAAGGTGGTCGAATACATTTTGCCGGGCGACAAGCGTCTGGCGAACGGCGAGCGGCCCAAGGCCACGCTGAAGGGATCGCAGGACTTCTGCCGTACCGTGCTGAAGGAAACCGAACAGTACGTGCCCGGCGTCGTGTCGGTGCAGTTCTTTGCCTACACGCCTGACGGCATCCCGCGCTTCCCGGTCGCGACGAAGCTCTACAAAGGGGAGCGCGACCTGTGATGCGAGGTGTCGAACGTGCCATGGCCCTTTTGAAGGCGGCGGAAGAAGTCGCCAAAGGCGCCGAGGCAACATTAAGCGGCGTCGGTGGCGCGTGCTTTGCATCGAGCCGTGAACAGGATGACGCTTTCGAGAGAGCACGCGCCAAGAAAGCGGCGGCGGATGATCTGCTACAACGTGCGCAAGACTTCTACAAGACGCACGGGAATTTCAATTGACGCTCCCTGAGCCCAAGACGATCTGGCAGCACTGGAACGGCATCAACTATGAGGTCCTGATGATCGCCAACGTTACCAGCAAGCAGCAGGACAAGTATCCAACGACGGTCGTCTACCAGAACGTCATCAACAAAAACGTCTTCACGCGCCGGGCCGACGACTGGCACCGGAGCTTCACGCCGATCAAGGATGTCAACTGATGGCCTGCCGTTACGACGAACCCGAGCCCACCGAGCGCGAGCGGATGTTGGAGACGACCGCGACGCTCTTGCTCGAAGTGAACAAGCGGCTCGGGATCATCTCACCAAATCCGATCAGCCCCACCATTAAACTGGTGCCCCAACTCTGCGCCACGCTGCGCAAATTGCAGAAAAACAATCCCGAAGGCTTTGACGCCCTCGTCTACAACGCTCGGGACAAGTTCAGCCGCAAGCTCGCCGATTGGTGGGAGGTGCACGAGGCCGCAGACGCGAAACGCATGGTGGAGGAGAAGGCCCAAGCTGAGAGAGACAAGTTGCGCAAGCAGGCGCTTGAAAAGCTCACGCCTGAAGAGCGTGCGGCTTTGGGTATCAAGGAATAGGGAGCACTTCCGTGAAACCCATCTACGCTCACGAAACCGGTGAAGGCGACGGCATCTTTCTTGCCGGACCCAGCCCCCGGAAGTCCGACGATCTCGACTGGAGGCCCCTAGCACTCGATATCCTTTCGCAAGGCGGCTTTTGCGGTGAGGTCTACGTGCCACTGCCTCGGAACGGAGTGTGGCTCGACAACTACGATGCCCAGATCGATTGGGAAGTTGAATATCTGAACAAAGCGAGGATCATTGCATTCTGGATTCCTCGGCACATCGAGAACCTCCCCGGCTTCACCACGAACGTTGAGTTCGGCGAGTTTCTTCACTCCGGAAAGATCGTCTTCGGCTACCCGAGTGGCGCCGACAAGATGAAATATCTCCACTATCGGGCGCTTAAATCAGGGCTTCCGGTTTTCGATGATCTGGGAGCCATGCTGGTTTTCGCCCAGAACTTGCATGTTGCCCGTGCATGGCTGAGCAGATGATCGTCGAGACACCATACGAACGCCGCAAGCGCATTTCGCTGGAGAACGCCATCAAGCGGCGCGCACGTAATCGGTACCGTATTCAGATCGGACTCTCGGGACCACATGACGGGACAATTTTCCCCGCGTGCTCGATCCCGTTTCTGTTCTCGACCGCCGACGAAGCGTGGGACTACGCCAACGAAGTCAATCCGATGAAGTGCTTTCCCATGAACGCTCGCAGTCTTTCCGTGGAGCACGTCCGTCTCAAATGATCCTCGATCACTACTGGGTGCTCCGCAACCGCATCAACGAATACATGCGCTGGTCCGAACCCTACCGGCTCTACATGGGTTCCTACAGCCATCGGAACGCCAAACGCTTCCGCACGCGCGCAGACGCCCGCGCATTCGCCAAAGAGAAAGGCTGGCGGCGCATGACGCCAGAAGCCATCTATCCGTGATCGACCCCACCAACTTCACCAATTTCAATCGCACCTACTTCGAGCTTGAAGAGATGTGGCTCTTCTCGTGCGCCGTCGCGGGGAAGACCGCCAAGACGCAAGCGCGTCTCCTCGACGCCATGCTGGAGAAGATGCCGGGACGCACGCCCTTCGCCAAAATCCACAACGCAGTGACGACGGGCACGCTACTCCAATTTCTCAAGGACAGCGGCCTTGGTCAGTACAACCGGCTGGAGCGTTGCTATCGGGAGAGCCTGTCGCTCGACCTCGCCAACGACCCTGTCGAGAAGTTTGAGGCGATCTTCGGCGTCGGCCCTAAGACCGCACGCATGTTCCTGATGCACTCGCGGCCGGATCAACAGTTCGCTGCGCTCGACACGCACATCCTCAAGCACATGCGCGCCAAGGGTATCGATGCGCCGAAGAGCACGCCACCGTCCGGGCCGACCTATCGCAGGCTCGAAGGCGAGTTCCTCAAGATGGCGAAGCGCGCGCGCAAAAGCCCTGCGGACTTCGATCTGATGCTGTGGAGGCGCTATGCAGAAGCAGCCTGATACCGAAGCATCGAAGCGTGGAAATCTGGCAATATGGCGAGATCGCGATCTGCTGCGTCAGTTCATGATCTGCCCGAAGTGCAAGCACCTCTCGGGCGATGCTTGGCTCCAGTGTGCCGGAAAATGTCCGGTGGAAATGTCGCCACACTTCGACAAAGCGACACTGGATAAATACGGGCCGCTACGCCAACCGACGTTTGCGGAGATGTACCTGAATGATCCGGATGGTGTTCCCAGCGATCCGCGAGAGAGCGCAATGTCAGCGGACGAAGTACGACAGGAGAAGAACGGCCGCAGCGATGCGCGGCTAAATGAACTCCTGTTTGGCGCCGATCCAGACTGCAAGCACGTGCTCGATCCCAAATGCTGGAGCGGCATTCGCTGCACGAAGTGTCGAGGATGGTACTGCGCATGACCCGCGACCCCCAGCGAATTCCGACCGTGTTAGAGGCCGTCAGAGAGTTTTGGGAGCGTAAACCCGATCTCCGGCTTGCGCAGGTTATCTGGCTCACGGCGCGCGTCGGGCAAGACCCGTTCTATGTGGAGGACGATCAACTGATAAGGGTCCTGAAGGAGGCCAAAACTGATGGGTAGGATCACCGATCTATTCGCCGAGCCGTGGATCGAAACGCCCCACGATAGTAGGCGCTGGGTTCGTTGGTTTGCATGGCGACCAGTCCGGACTCTCGACGCTGGGTGGATCATCGGCCGCCTCTACTGGCGCCATCAGCATTCATGGGGTTGGGGCTTCTGGGATGATTTCCCGTATCTCAACAAAGAAGGAATGAACTGATGGTGCCGGATCGCATGTACGTCATGTCGCGAGAGTTCACCGGCAAGACACGCTGGAAGATCAAACCGCGCTGGCTGCTCAACGGGCTTCTTGGTCCGAAGACTACGCTGGAGATCGAGGTCAAGATCACTCGCGGTTGGATGAATCCCTTCAATAAGTCCACGGTCGAGGATTTCGTCTGGAAGCGCACCGCCCTAACAGGCAGCGAAGTCATGTTCGCCGGTTCGGAGATCGCCATTGCCTGCTGATATCAATAAAGAAGGAAGAACGGCGTGAAGATTACGCGCCCCGGTAAATTGCCCGAGAACTACATGCACACGGGTAAGTGCACGAATTGCCACTGTGAAGTTCGTTTCGAACGTGGCGAAGGTGAGGTCGTACGCGATCCCCGCGACGGCGACTACGTGTGGATCAAGTGCCCGACTGATGGTTGTCCGGAACGCATCACCTCCGCACTGTCGAACGGTCGCTGACTAGGCCCGATGTTCGACACACGCGGCAAACCCGGTTTCCATCGCTTCCCTTTCAAGATCGGGGACGACGTCTGCCTGAAAACCGGTAGTTTCAAGATGAAGGTGGTGGATTTCGATGAGGCCGGTCTGATGACCGTCTCGTGGTATGCTCATAATGGGATGGTGTCAGAGATGATCGCGCATCACACCCTCTTCTTACACTGGGCGGACGCGGTACAGGAGTGAACGGGACGCCCGGCGGGGCCGGGCGTCGTTCAGCTACGTTCCAGACTTCCGATCTTTCCGACGACGCGGCCGAGGATCGTGACCTGCTTGATCGGATACTCGTCGTGACCCTTAAGGTCCGCGTGGAAGATACGGTAGACATCGCTGCGTGGCGGCCGTGAAATGTGAGCGATCTTGACCTCACCCTTCAACGCGAAGATGAAAGAGCCGCCGGAGCCAGTCGGCTCGACGCTCTTATGGAAGAGCGCAACGTCACCGGCAACGAAGCTCTCGGAGTAGTCCGAGATCATGAAGGCGCCGAGCGCTTCCGCGTTGAGATCGTACTGCTGCCGCAGCCACGCCGCCGGAAGACGCCATTTTCCATCCGCATAGAACCCGCGCTTGGAGTCGAACAGATATTCTTGGACGTCTTCGTCCTCGACCACGCCGAACGCGATGTATTGCGGTGTCGTCTTGAGCGCGCGCGCGATGCCGATGATCTTGTCGATGTCCGGCACCAAGCCGCTTGTTTCATACATGCAGTAGCCGCTTCTGCTGAGCGGAACGTCTTGCCCGAGGCGCCGTCCAGATTGCGGGGTGAACGTCACTTTGTCGGCGACCTGTGCCTGCGTCAGTCCGAGTTCGAGACGGCGCTTGGACATACGCGCGCCGACCGAGCTAGGCTCGGACAGATTTTCATGCACCTGCGTGCCGACTCGATTGAGCTTACGACGCTCTTCGGGCGCTGGCTTGGTGCCGCGTCCGCTCTTCACCTTCGCAGTTTTCCTGCCGGAGGCTTTTCTCACGACTGATGTCGCGGCCATTGTTTCGCTTCCTTCGTATGTCTGGCGCCCCTCTGGCGACAGTTCACTTTTCGACATTGTCCATATCCTGTGAGAGGTTCAACGACATAACGAACGTTATCTCTCACCGTTCCGGACTCCGTCACACATTTTTGTCACGAATCAGGAAATTGTCTTCCCTTTCCGTCACGATTTGCATCATACAGAAGTTCTCAAACTAGGCAATAGCGCGGATTTGGTGTTAAGATTTGACACAAAGTCGCGGATGTGTCCCGTTTTTGGGGATGTGGCGTGCCATAAAGACAACAACGCCAGACACTTAGTGGGGTTTATGCCACGGTTCCCGACGTTGTTAGGGTTTATTACCATAAAAGTTCTCTTAACCAAGTTTGGCTAAAAGATGGAATTTTCCCAGTCCTTGAAGGCTTCACCCTGCGAATCGATCACGAAGTTAGGCACGCCTATGAAGGACTGGCAAGCTCTTGGACAAGAGCGTCAGCACCTCCAACAAAGCGAGCGACAGTGTCACCCTCGAAGGCATAGACCATAGGAAATGTCTTCCAGCCATTCTCGACTGCCTTCATTCGAGTCCGCTCGGTTGCGTCCTCGATCAAGATCACCTCGTGGTCAAAGCCACCATCGACCAAAGCCGTCACGGCCCGAGAGCAGTGAGGGCAGCCCGGCATTGTATACACCCGGTATTTCTTAGCCCCCTGTGAATTCGGTTTCAGGAAAGCGAACGCACCTTCCCAGCCTTCGATAGCGCCTTTTCCGTATTCAGTCGATCTCTGTTCGAAGAAATTGGTGTGGGTAGGTGCATTCATGATCCAATCCAGCCACGGGAGCGGATTGTCCTTCACCCTATAGTTCGGTTTCAAACCAAGTTGCAAGAGACGCCGGTCGGCGATGTATCGGATATATCGCTTGGTTTCCTCCGGAGAAATCCCCGAAACCTCTCCCAGAGAGAAGGCTTGATCGATGAAGGCGTCTTCGAGTTTCACCATGTCACGGCACGTCTCGTAGATGCGTTTCTTTGTCTCATCGTTCCAGATGCGTGGGTTTTCCTTCACAAGCTCGTGGAACAGCTTGATCATGGACTCCACGTGATGACTTTCGTCGCGCAAGCTCCACTCGACGATGGACGTCATACCCTTCATCAATCCACGCTTCTGGAAGCTCAGGAGGATCGCGAAGGAGGAGAACAATTGCATCCCCTCACCGAACGCCGAGAACACAGCGATGTCCACGGCGAGATCGGCGATACTTTTACCGCCGTCCCGCTCGAACATATAATCGTGCTTCTTGCGCATGGCGGCATACTGCTGGAACGCCTTGTACTCGCCCTCAGGAAGGCCGAGCGTGTCGATCAGCGTCGAGTACGCATCGATGTGATTTGCCTCGGCCGCGATGAACGCGCCGATCATCATGCGGATTTCCGGATGCGGGAAGCGTGGGGCGTACTTCTCATAGTAGCCCTTGGCGATGTCCACGTCAGCCTGCGTGAAGAAGCGGAACAACTGCGTGAGCAGTGAGCGCTCGTTGTCGGAGAGCCTCAGGTTCCAGTCCTTGATGTCTTCGGCCATGGGCGCCTCATGCGGCAGCCAGTGCATGGCTTGCATTGTGCGGTAGGCCTCATAAGCCCAAGGATATTCGAACGGCTTATAGTGATCGCGCGCTTTCAGCAGCGACATAACGATAACCTTTTTGTTATTATTTCAGGAGGTTTTGATAAGGAATTTGTTATCAGCCTTCGCAGGCCAAACATCCTTCATCGACGGCAGGAGCACTCACGGGCTGCGCCTCGCTCGCCCCTTCGGGGCCTGCGGTAGCCATGACGACCCGCTCAACTTTCGTATTCGTATTCTCCGCCCGCTTCGGCGTCGTCGAGCGCAGGTAATAGAGCGATTTCACGCCTAGCTTCCATGCCATGAAATGCGCCTCGGTCAGCTTGGCCGCATCGGTATCGTGCTCGAAGAACAGATTTAGCGACTGCGCCTGACAGATATAAGGAGCACGGTCGGCGGCGAGGCGCACGAGCGCCATCTGGTCGATCTCGGGCGCCGTCTTGAACACATCCTTGGTATGCTGCGGGATATCGAGTTGCTGAACCGAACCTTCGTGCGCGATGATCGATTGCCATGTCTCGTCGTTGTCGATCCCGAGGTCCTGAAGCGCATCGACCAGCCAGTGGTTTCGGACAGGGAACGAACCGGACAACGTCTTGTGGAGATAGGCGTTCGCCCGGTGAGGCTCGATGGACGGTGACGTGCCGCCGCAGATGATCGAGGATGACGCGTTTGGAGCGATGGCAAGCTTGTGGGCGAAGCGCTCACCGGTCCCCGCCATGTCTGGAGCCTCGCCGCGCTCGGCGCCGAGTGCAAGCGACGCCTTATCCGCCGCCGCCCGGATCATGCTGAACATCTCGATATTGATCGCACGTGCTTCTGCGCTCTCCATCGCGATGCCCTTGGATTGCAGATAGGCTTGGAAGCCGAGCAAGCCGAGACCAATGGAGCGCTCGCGCATCGCAGAGTAGACGGCATTGTGAAGCTGTGGCGGCGCGTTCGAGATGAAAATGTTGAGGGCGTTGTCCAGCATCCGGGCGAGGTCGCCGACGAACGTCTCGATCACAGGCTGCCACTCGTCGAACTTCTCACCATTGATCGACGACAGGCAGCACACGGCTGTACGCATCTTGTCGAAGATGTCGCGGCCGGTGGGCAGCGTGATCTCGGTGCAGTTGCCGGTCACATAGCCGTTGAACGTCAGGCGACCGCGCTTGGGTTCCGTGGCGCAATAGGTTGCTGATTTGAATGGCAGCGGGTGAATGTCGGCGACGGTGATCGTAGGCGTATCGGCCTGCATCCGCGTCCACAGCGAGGCGAGGTTTTGTTCGTCGAGGATGAGGACGTTCGTCGTCTCTGTCAGACGCACTTGCGGCGTGAGACCGATCTCCAGCCCCATGAGACGCATTTCGCGGATCATGTCCACATCGGTCGAGCCGATGCGCACGTCGAGCGTCTTCTCATCCTGATCGCCGATGGCATCGATCACGGCGCGGAGCCACTGGCGCCGGTCGTCAATCGACCACGCCATGGGAACGAAGCCGGATGGGATCGAGCCGGGCTCGTAGCGGATCGTCATGCCGGTCTCGTCTTCGCTGGAATCGACCGAAAACCGCAACATGGCTTTCATGCGCGGATCGCTGTCGTCTTCCATGATCCGCTGGTGTGGGACGTGGACTGTCAGGCGGCCGTTCTCTTCGTACCCGGCAAAAGTTGCCCACCCGGCGGCATAGGCGAGGCAGGCGGACTTCTCGGGGTCGGCGTCGAGTGGCGCATGATCGATGGCGGGCGCGCCACCGCCCGCATGACCCTCAAGGGCCATTCCGAGGCGCAGAGCGGCGGCGGGAACTTTGGAGCCGTCCGTCAGATAGAAGTTGTGCTCTGGGGTGCAGTCGATGTAATCGCCGTCCGAGAACCACACGCGGACAAGCTCTGCGCTATCGGCTGTTTTACGCACCGTGACGGGCGTCAATTCGGACCCATTCCAGACATCGACCGTCTGATCCACGAGCCCTGCGATGGGCTTGTAGCCCTTGTCCGTCAGAATTTCGGTGTATGGCGCGACGCAGAGATTAGACTGCCGGACCTTGAGCCCGAGCGCCTTCTGGGGCTCGGGAAGAGCGCGGTTCATGGTGTCGATGAACACCATGTAAGGTTCGCCAGTCTGCATCCGGGTCTCGATCAGGAGACGCCAGAGATCGCGGGCGCGGATGGTCTTGCGGATCGAGTTGTCTTTGGGCGACCGCAGATGGAACGGGCCGTCATTCTCGACCGCCTGCATGAATTCGTCGGTGATGTTGACGGCGTTGTGGAGGTTGGTCGCCTTGCGGTTCTGGTCGCCGCCGGTGGGCTTCCGCATGGTGAGAAATTCTTCGATCTCCGGATGATGGATATCGAGGTAGGCGGCATATGAGCCGCGCCGCGTGCCACCTTGACTGACGGCCAGAATGATTCTGTCCACAGCGGCGATGAAGGGGATCGTGCCGGTCGAGCGCGAGCCCTTGGAGGTCGTCTCGTCGGTCGAGCGCAGGAGACCCCAATAGCCACCAACGCCGCCGCCCACGGATGAAAGCCAGCCGGTCTCCGCCCAGTGATCGAAGATACCTTCGCGACTGTCCTCGGCGACGTTCAGGAAGCAGGAGATCGGCAGCCCACGCGTCGATCCACCGTTGGACAGGAGCGGCGTTGCGAACATGAACCAGAGCTTGGAGACGTAGTCATAGAGGCGCTGGGCGTGGGCCTCGTCGTCGGCGAATGCGGCGGCGGCGCGCGCGAATGCATGCTGCGGCGAAGTCTCGCCCGGCAACATATAGCGCTCTTTTAGGGTCTGCTGTGTGAAATTGTCGAGGAGGCTGTCGCGTGTGAGATCGATTGTAATTTGTGACGCGTCAACAGCCATCGTGAACTCGAAGAAAAAGGGCGCTCTCGCGCCCTCGGGGTGATTTTGGAAGGATGTGGAGGGTACTTCTGGAGGCTCGGAAAGTCAAGATTTGGGACAGTGAAGTCGCGGTTCGCGACGCTAATTGTTTTCTTGACTGAGCGATTCTGCCTTACGGATGATCTTCAGATCGATTTGCTGATCCGGATGATCCTTGTCCCAGAGGGCGAACCACCGGTGGCCGTTGAGCGTGTATCCATGATTCCCGAACGTCATGTTCATCGTGTGGACGAGGCTCAAGACGAATTCGTCCGGCGTTTGATCCATCGGATCAACCCACGGGACAATGACCACATCGATGTCGCGGACCATACTGCCGCCGATGAAGGCGCCATAGCCGTTCGCTCTCGCGACACCTTTGAAGTTGCTGAACCAGTACTCGGCCCAGAGCTTTCGGCGCTCGGCTTCTTCCGGTGAGAAGAGATGGCCCTTGGGGATTTCGATGTATTCCGGGCCGCTCATCTCCATAACCCGTGTTTTCGTTTCAGTCCGAGAATTTTGTCCGAGAGCGCGTTTCGGTCTTTCTGAATATCGAACTTCGACACCCGAACTTCTTCCAGCCGCTCTCCGGAGCCTTTAATTCGTGTCAGGCAATTCCTACAGCGAAAGTATTTGTGCGCTTCCAACACGTAATCCATATTGGCAGGGGAGTAGAGGCAACTGACCTCTTTAAGCGGCTGTGAATTCGCCCAGTGCCACCCACGAGAGCAGAACCAGTTGTCGATGCAGTAGCGCACCGCGTAAAATAGATTCGTGAGCCAAATCCTGACGGTTAAAAGCAGCACGGTCACCGGGATCATGAGAATGATCCATCCGATGATGTTCCAGCTACCGTAACCGCCGGGCATCAGACGACGATCCCCGCGACTTCCATGATCCGTGTCGCATTGCACGGCTTGCCGTCGAGCAGATAAGCGTCCTTCGTCTCCCGGACACGCGGGCCAAGGATGATGAGAGCGCGCTCGAACGGTGTGAAGCCGTCACCGGCGCCGACGACAAGACCACCCTTCTCTCGCGGTAGACGATTTGCGAGGCGCGGGTTCGTCTCCTTGGTGAGCCCTTCGGTGTTGCCGAAGCGCTTGCCGGTCTTGCGCTCCTTCTTCGGTCGCTTGCCGAAGCGGTATTCGTCGCGGTCGTAGTGTGCCAAGCCCCAGCGGACGTTGACTTCGCATTCGCTCTGGCATTCCGAGTGATGAAGGCCTTCCGGATGCTTCGCGACCTCTGACTTGAAGATGCCACAATCAGGGCAACGGGCGTTAAGCCGGGAGGACATTCGAATCCTCCTTCAGGAGAAGCGTGATCCGATTGACGACATCGACCTCGTTGACCGGGTCGCCGCTCATCAACTCATTGACCTTGGCCTCGATCACGCCCTCACGTTCGAGGGTCATGATCGCGAGGCCGAAGAAAAGTCCGAGGCTGGCGAACTTCCGAACGCTGGGCTGCTCGGTCGTGTGTGTGCGAAGTGTAAGGCCGTCTTCACTTTCGTAGACGGACAGGGCGAAGGACGGGATGATGGCGTCCTCGCCGGACTGGGATGACATTTGCTCTGGTGTTTCCGTGGGTTATGTGCTCTGGTGTGGCCGCAATGTCGCAATTCACGACATTCGTGTCAAGCTTTTTAACGATCTAACAGGTTGATTTTTCAGGATTATTTATCAACCCGGAACCGAATGGCCTTTGACGAACTGCCGGAACTGACCGAAACCACGGAAGTTCGCCTGCCGGGCCGGGTCCATGCCCGGGAAGAACGGCGTTGCCTGATGCTCCAGCGGTGAGGCGTGGACGGGATCGTCTGTCGGAACGAGTTGCTTGAACCGCCGCAGATCGTCTTCAAACGTTGTCGGCTCGCCGTCGAGCTTGGAATACGAGAGACGGCAACAGCGCGCGGCGCTCGCGATCAACAAGAGCGCATCCGTGATGGAGACTTCTTGCAGGTCTTCGTGGAGTTCGAGGACTTCGTTGATTTCCTTGTGCAGGTCCAACGCGGCCGTACGCGCAAGAAAGCGATCTGCATCCGTGATGTACGGAAGATGCCAATCGTGTTCATTGAGTATGTTGCAGTGGAAGCGTCGTGCGACCTTGATCACACGAGCCAGAAGACGGATTTCATCCTGCGCCGCTCCGTGATCGCGAAGAGCATCGAAGTTGGCCCACTCGGTGGCGGATACGAGCACGTCGATGTAACCGAACCATTCGAGCATCCGGTTGGCCCACTGCTTGTGGACGTTCAGGCCGTGCTTGTCGGAAAGCTTCTTCGCACCCTCGATGCAGTATTTGGCGCAGTCCTGCCAGATGAGTGTCGCTTCTTCCTGCTCTTCCGGCGTGAGATAATCTCCCGGGATCATGCCCGGCTGGTTTTTGCGGAAATTCGGAATGAACATATCCGCGTCGCGCACGAGAATTGATTGCACCGGAATCGCGCGGCTTGACGATGCATTCCGCGAGAATACGCGGTGCGTCATGAAGTCGGCGTGGACGATGCGCGGATAGCGGAGTTGGAGCGTATAGAGCTTATGACCATCCTCGGTCACCGAGCCGAGGATGTATTTGGCGGTGATGTCGTTGCGGAAGAGAGGAAGAAGCGACATTATTCTTCGACCCACTCTGCGCCGCGTTGCGCGCTGAGTTTGAATGTTGGGAATTTGGACTCGTCGAGTTTGTAAGCCCTAGGATTGGCGAGCAATTCCAACCCCTCTTTGATAAGGACGTCGAAATGGCCCCCACTGTTGTTCGGGATCATGTGTTTCAGCGCCGCCTCACTGAAGCTTATGAAGTGGACGTCTTCTCCGTCGTTTTCCTTCATGCGCGCATCTCGTAGGCGGCAAGCATCTTCGAGATGGGGTGCCCACTTGAGGATCGAACGCACGTTCGCGTGTAGGGACTCGATGGTCCCCTCATTCACGACGGTGAACGTCGGCACGATCTGATCCATCTCCGTTTCGGAGCGATGCTGCGCGTGCGCGTCAGTCATTTCACGTGATGGGCTAACGACGCGGATAATGATCGCGTTGTTTTCCTTGAGCATGGCTTCTTCGGTCAGGAAGCGCAGGTCCGGAACGACGACCTTCTCGTGCGCCAGTGCACGACGCTCAAGTGCCTTCACCCACGTTTCCTGATGAATGAGATCGCGGAAGCCCTGCGTGCCGATGGTGGTCATCAGCTTGCGCGGGCTGATCCACGGAAAACGCTCCAGCGTTTTTTCCTTGAGTACGCGGTCGTTCATCTCCTCGTCGGTTAGGCCGTACACGATGGTCAGGATTTCGCGGAGAGGATCGGCGAAGCTCATGGAGACGAAGCCAAGATCGGCAAGGGCTTTCGCGGCAGTGTCTTTTCCGCAACCGCGCTTACCGGTGAATGCAACAAATTGAGTCAAACTGATCCTCTTACTTGTGATGGTTGTGCTTGTCGGTGATGGTGGGGACGAGGTGGTCGCGCCATGAGCCGCCTTGCTCGGCGGCTTTACGCTCGGCGGCTTGGTAGTCGCGCCAGTAAGTCCACTCAGGATAGACGGTGTGGTAGCCCCAATTGCGGGATGCGGGCGCAGCGAAGACGATGGTGACTGCCCCACCCACCGCGACTTCGATGATGCGATGACGGTCGCTGGGGCTGGCCTTGATGAAGTTGAACCAGCTACGCTTCTTGCGTTCGCGCAGCTTGCCGTTTGTCAGGCGATCTTCGACGTACCAGCCTTTCGCAATCAACGAGAGGAACGTGACGGGATGATCGTGACGGAATGGCTCCGGATCGGGCCTGTCGATCCAGTGCACCATCAACGCGTAACCGGCGATCATCACGACGTGTAGGCGTGTGATGAATTCGGATGGAACGCGCGTCCAGCGCCAGAGGCACCAGTCGGTCCCGGATTTATATTTGCGGTGTTGCCACATCAGCGCAGCACCACGAGCGTCTTCGCTGCACGAGTGACGGCGGTGTAGAGCCACCGGTTAGCATCGGCGCGGAAAACCGAGGACTCGTCGATGATGACGCAATTGTCCCACTGCGAGCCCTGCGCGCTGTGCGCCGTCGCGACGTAGTTCCAGTCCATGACGATGGAGTTCTTCTGGGCGCGATAGGTCTGGAATTTCGGACCGGTGAACTTCCCGGCCTTGCGCGAGTAGTGCTCCTCGAAGCGACCCTGAAAGACCTTCTTCTCTTCGTATCGTGTGCCTTCGTCGTCTTGGAACGACATGGGGTACACGCAATTGCCGGGGATCAGATCGAAGTCCGTCAGCGCGATGCAGTCGGTCCCGTTGACGAGGTTCGGATATTCCTTCGTGTTCTTCTTGACGACGAGAGGCTCACCACGACGTGGGCCGATGACGTTGCGCGGATCATCGGTGAAGCCGAAGTCCTGCCGGAGCATCTGCGTGACTCTCCAGCGCGTATCGTTCTTTCCGCAGATGAACTGCGGACGGTCCTCGAAGCTGCCGGTGTAATCGAACCGCTGACGGTCCATGACGATGACGCCGTTGCCGTAATCGCCGTACGGCAAGTCCTCACCCTCACGAGCGAGCCTCGACAGATAGATGATCGGATTGTCGGCGGCCTGACGGTGAATTTCCGAGAGGAAGAAGTCCGGATCGCCGAGCGCGAGGAAGTCCTCGTCCTTGACCGGCGGAAGCTGGCCCGGGTCGCCCATGGCAAGGATCGGCACGCCGAAGGACATCAGGTCCTCCGCCATGCGCCGTCCCACCATCGAGAACTCGTCCACGACGATCAGTTGGGCGTCGGCAATCGAACTGTCGGGATTGATCTGGAACGCGAGTTCGTCCGCGTCGTACGCGTTGTCGAGTTCGCGTTCGAGACGTGCGATCAGGTTGCGTTGCTGCTGGACCTTCGGATGCTGATCGAGCGAGACCTTGGGGGCTGTCTCGTCGTTGCCATATTTCTCAGCGTGATAGTCTCGAATTTCACTCGTGATTTTTGCAAGCTGTTCCTTATGGTTCGCGAGATCGGCCTCCAGCTTGGAGATTGGCGCGGGTTTGGCGCGATAGATCGCGCTGTGGATCGTGCGTGCTTCGGCGTTCGGGAAATTCTGGTCGCGCAGCTTCGTGCGCATGACCTTCGCCGCTTTGCCGGTCGGCGCGCAGAATGCAATGGTCTTGGGATCGAACCCGATGTCGTCGAGAATGAAGGGCAGGATGGTGGATTTGCCTGTACCGGCAAAGCCATCGATACGCACCAGTTGCGTCGGCGGGCAGTTTGGGCCGAAAATCGCTTGTGCGTCGAAGTTCGACGTACCGTTTTTCAGAGCAGTGGTGATGTGCTTAACGCACGAGCCCTGCTGGTCAGAAAGCTCCATAGAGGCTTACGCAACCTCCATGGACGCCAGTTCCTCGAAGACCATGCTGCGCTCTTCCGCGCTGCACTGCTTGAGGAGATCGATGACCTTGTTCACGCGATGCGGACGCACCACGAGCACAGGGTTGTAAGTGGCGGCGATCTGAGGCGTCGCCCAAAGCCCGACATCGCGGCGCAAAACCGCGCCGCTATCGTCGTGAGTGAGTTGTTCGAGTTTGATGATCTCGCCTTCTTTGGCGAGCGCCTTCAACACACCACCGATACCGGACTTGGTTTTGGTGATGCCATCAAGAGCACGCTTTTCGGACGTCTCATTGATGTCGTTGATACTGAAGGGTTTGCCGCACGAGCGTGCGAAATGGAGCACGACGTGGCGTGCTTTATTTGTCCAGCCCGGGTGATGCTGTTCGTTCGCCGACACCGCGCCGTTGATGATGGGTTCGGCGTCTCGCAACCGGATTGGGTTGCGCAGACCGTCAGGGATGAGGGGCATTTGAGAAGCCTCCGCCGTTATCGCCCACGCATTTCTGCGTGGGCGATTTCGCGTCGTTCAGAGTCGGTGGTGCTTAGAAGCGACTCCGGCGGGCGGGTGGCGCAGCGGCGGTGCTGGGCGCGGCCGAAGACTGCGGAGCGTTCTGGGGCGCTGTCGCAGGCGTCGGGCGCGGGGCAGTTGTACGCGGGGCGGCGGTACGGGCAGGCGCAGGACGCGTCTGCTGCTGCTGCGGGGCAGGCGTGGGCTCCGGCTCCGGAAGAGCTTGCACTTCTTCCTCGACCTGATTTTCCTCAGCCTGATCGTAGTCCTCGGGGTTGCCTTCGGACATTGCGTTCAGTTCGTCGGCGGACATCCACGAGACGATCTTGAACTTCGGCGCAAACTGCTTGTACTTGCGGCCGGTCTCCTTGTCCTTACCCTCGAACGAGTTCGAGTCGATGTCGATGATCGGATAGCATCCGGGGTGCATCTTGTAGGACTTGATGAAGTCCTTCATGACGCCGCCGAGCGCGTACATCTTCGACTTGTTGTTGGCTTGGAACTTGAGTTCGACGAACGGGTCTTCGATCATCTTGAGCATGACGGTCTGCTGTTCGCGCGGGCCGTCGTCCTTGCCATACGGGCCATGATCCGGCAGTTCGCGGATCGTCGGGATGGCCGTGGTCATCGGATCGACCATGATCTCGTCGGCGACGTTGCCGTTCAGCCAGATGATCCAGCCCTGACGCAGGCTGCGGTAATCGAGAACCAGTTGCGTGCCGGGCTGAAGCTCGACATCGTCGGCGCCGTAGCTGTAGACGCCTCGCTTGCCGTCGAACTTCAGGAACGCATGGGAGCCACCGCTCCCTTTCATGTTATCGACGACGTTGGAAAGACGTGCGAGGAAGTCGTCGTCACTCTGAGCGAGAAAACCGCCGCTCTGTGCGGGAACCAAATCGTTACTCATGTCTAGGCTATGCTACTTTCGTTTTGGGTTTGAGGAGAACCCACCGGACTTGCGCCCGGTGGGCGTGCTAAGACCTTCGTCTGGTCTAAAGCTAACTAAGCGGTTGCGAAGCTGCTTCTTGTTGTCGTTCGATTCCTAATTGCTAATCCTAAGCGCTAATCTGCGTCAGCACGTTGGGCTCCCTTCTCAGAGATGGTCAGCCTGTCGTGTCCTTCACCGTCTTTGGTATATTTCTCGACATCGATACCGTCAGCGCGCATGGCCTCGATGTCGTAAGTCTTGCGACCTTTGACCCAAGAGATGGACGCTTTCACCGATGCGTCGTGAGCAACTGCCCGCTTCACTCCGGTGTCGCGGAACCACTGCTTCAACCTCTCCGAGGCTTCACTGTGGGCCGCTACGAGGGCCTTTTTGTTCGCAGAAGCGACCCGCTCCGCACGAACCAGTTCCTCGAATTCTTCAAGAAGTTCGAAGTCGGTATTCTCGCTATTCGCCATCCCGTCTTGCGGGGTGTGGATTTCGTTTGCCCGTGCACACGCGACCGTGAAGGGGCAGTATTGGCAGGTGCCGTCGATCTTGCCTTCCGCAAGCAGTGATGCGGCGTTCGTGGTCGTAAAGACCTCATTGGCCCGAGCCTGCGCAACCTCGAATGCCTTCTGATCGTACGGGACGATGAACACATCGATGTCGTCGAAGAAGCTCGCATCGACGTAGAGGATGATGGCGTAGTTCGGCTTGTAGCGCGTCTTTAACCGGGTGAGGCCCATCTGCACGATGGTCTGCCCACGGTGGATGGCTTTTTCTTCCTTCAGGTTGACGCGAGGGTCAATAGACTTGACCTCGAAGTTGGCGCAGCCGGTACCGCCAAGCGACGGAATGCCGTAATTGGCGAGTGCGTCGTCAGCGAGACCGATGAGAAGTCCGTCTGGGGTGGCTGAGAGCCTACCTTCGATGAGTGTGCGTTGCTTCGCGCCACCCCAGACCAACCTCGCTTCGCCGTGAAGGTTTTCAACAAACCAACTGACGGCGGGTTCGACAAAATGGTTCTCGATCAGGTCGCCGCGTTGAAGCGCGCCCCACGAGTCCTTGTGATCCTTGTCCTTCTCGGCTCCGCTCTTGCTGAAGAAAGCTTTGCGAATGCAGCCGAATGCTTCCGAGGCGCCGACCGACTGGCTACGGTCGTGCTTCCAGACCTTCTGGTGCGCCGCGACGTAGGCGTTCAGGCCTTTCTCGAAATCGAGGATGTTTGGATTGGGCTTCGCCTCAGGCTTGCTCATTGAGGCGCCTGTGCGTTGAGAAGTTCCTGCATCTTGTAGAAGCAGCGACGCGTTGCGAGCACGTCATTGATCGCGGAGTGCGCCTTGTCGAAACCTTCGCCGTTGAACAGGTGTTTGTGAAGCTCGGTGAGGTTGGGCTTCTTGAGACCACCGCCTCTGGGGTTCGGAATGCGGCAGAGCGGCTGCCCGGCGAACATGGTGTCGAAGATGTTCTTACCGGCGAACGGCGTGAACGCTTCGTTCGCGATCACGCGCCGAGCGACGGCTGTGACCATGTCGTTGTCGAAACCCTTGATGTTCTGTCCGACGATGGTGTCGGCGACCTCGATCATGTCGAGGAACATCTCCATGACGGTCGTCTCGTTGATGCCGATCTTCTCGGATGTCTCGCGGGAGATGAGATGGAATTTCTCGGCGCCGGGCCACGAGTCCGCCACGTGCTGCGGGATATCCTTGTGCGCGACAATCACGTCGAGGCGCATCGCTTCGCGGCCGTCCGGATAATCGAGGATCGCGCCAAGCTGGACGATGCGATTCTGTCGGGGATCGTGAAGCGGCCAAGACTTGTTGAGGAAGCCTGACGTTTCGGTGTCGTAGAAGAGGATCAAAGGGGAGAACTACTCGAACGAAGAAAAACTAAGTGTGGCAAGGTGATAGCGTGGGTTTCAGAGTGTGTCAAGAATTACGTCACCATAGTCAGTTTTCATGACACGCCGAATGATCTCGGCGGCACGCTTGGAAGGCTGGCGCGTGAGAAAGCCTCCGCCTTTGCCGTGCTCGTACGGTGGCTCTTCGCCGACGAGGCGATATTGATCTTCAGTGGGATCGGCGCGCTTGCCGGTCTTGCGATTGCGCAGCCACCAATGGGTCATGCCGTCTTCTTCACGCACACGCATCGGGACCCAGTCACTCTCGTAGCCGCCGAGTATGTGAAAGAGTGCTTCGGTCGCGTGGTAGCAATGACCGGCGGTCGGGTTGGTAGCCGACGCCATGAAGCGATATGCGGGCTTCAGCAAATCGGGTGTGAGGACGCGTTTGATGCGCCGGATCGCAGTACGCGGATTGAGCATCAATACTCGCCGCGCCAGATCATATCCAAGACGGCCTCATCGCGGTCGCGGTTGACCGGCAACGCTCCGACTTGCGCCCAGCGGCGGTAGTGACGTTCGACGAGATAGGAATGGATGAGCCAGCGGATGTGGCGGATGACGGGAAGACGCAGCATCACGGCGTCTCCAGTATTTCGGTCAGAAAATCGCGGAGTTTAGCGGCTTCTGTGATTGAGAGCGTCAGGTCAACGCGCCGTGCACCGCAGGCGCCCCCTTGGATGGAAACGTGATCGCAGCGACCGGTAGAGTCGGGTTTGACCACGCCGGTAAATGCGAAGGTGCTCCCGTATTCGTTCTTTGCGCGTCGGGCTGAGAAGATTTTCATTTAGTGAGTTTCATTCCAGCGCTGGCCCCACTTCACGTCGATATCGACGGGCGCCCGGAAACCGAGACGTTGACCAGCACTCGCCGCAGCATCGACCACGTTGCGGCGCGCGATTTCCATGATGTCGATCTCTTCGCGGACCGCGACCTGCAATTCGTCGTGAATCCATGCGAGGATGGCGAAGTCGCCCGGACCGTCTTCGGAGTTCACGCCGGTCCAGCCGTGTGTAAGGCCGTCCTCTTCGCAGAAGTTCTCGAAGTTGACGCACCACATCTTTGCGACGGTCGCCGCCGCACCCTGAAGCAGGGTGTTCAGTGCTGAGTGTTTGGCGCGGACATAAAGCTGACGGCCATCGAGACCATCGACGTATCCGCGACCAGCCATGCGCTGGACTGCCTGCACGACCTTCCCAAGCGCGGGAATTCGGGTCATAAGACGACGGCGCATTTCGGCGCCGAGCGCCTTCGCCGCGTTCGGCTTCATCGCCAGCGAAGGATCGATGATGGTCCCGAGCTTGAAGTCCTGAGCGCCGTAGATCAGCGCGTAGATGAAGGTCTTCGCGGTGTCACGATTGTCCAATTCCATAACGGACTGGTGGAGATCGTGCGGGTCGGCTTCGACGACGAGGCGCAAATAGTCGCCACCGTCGAACTCGGCCATGTAGTGACCGAGAGCGCGAAGTTCGATGCCTTTTTGGTCGGCACCCATGAGCTTCCAGCCCGGCGGCACGTAGAAGAGATGGCGGAAGTCCCAGCCGTGATCGCCAGCACGTCCCCTCAACAGGGACTTGGAGACCTCGTATTGCCCTTCGGCGTTCTGGATGAAGTTGCCCTGCTTATCGCGCTTGGGCTTTCCCTTCCATTGCTTTCCGTTCGGATCGAGAAGCGGGGTGAGCCCACCTTCGACGAACTCGCCGTCGATGATGCGGCCGTAGATGATCTTGTTCTGGGCGAAGGAATAGGTCGCGTCTTCTTCCTCCCACTGGAGGATGTTCTTGAACACGACGCGCGGAACCTGCGCGATGTTCGGATTGGAATGCGAGGCGCGGTTGGTGACGGTGCCGCCCGATACGATACGCGGATGGATTTTGCCGTCGCCCCACTCCTCGGCTTTACCGATGAGGGCGTTGCGGCCATCAGCAAGCTGGCCGAGGCGCTTGGAGTAATAAAAGATTTCGGCAAGCTCGTCGCAGATCGGGATGTCCTTGGCGAGATCGCGCAGAACATCGTCGTTGACGCTGGGATTACCCTCTTCCGTAAATTCCTGCGGCTCCCAACCGTAAATCGTGGTGAGACGGTCGATAATCTGCGGACGGGAGTTCGGATTGAACTCTTTGAGTTCGACCGGGGTGAACGGGCAGCCTTCTTCGGTATCGCCTTTGTGACGAACTTCGCCGGTCTCTTCGTTGATGATCGGCTTGAAGCGAACCGTGCGCTTCGGGATTTGAATTTCACCCCAGTGCGAACGCGTGTCGTCTTCGCCGAATTCGGGACGCGGGCGGAACGGCGCGAGGTCTTTCTCCTTCTTGCCGGTCGCGGGCGAGACGTAGCTCGTGCTCTTCTTGTTGTTGACGTGCAGCCAACGCGACGGCACCCACCACGACCCGAAGTGATCGATGGCCTTCTGAGAGAGCGTCTCGTGGTGAACGAGAAGGTCGGCTTCGAGTTTGCGGGCTAGTTCCAGATCGAAGGGGAAGCCGTTCCGTTGAACGCGCTCCATCTCCGAGTGGACGGCGTGTTCAAGTTTGGTGGCAAGATCGGGCCACGGTTTGGACAGGATTTTCTTCCAGAGATGGAAGGTGACTTCCACGTCCTGCTCGGCGTAGGCCTCCATCTCCGGAGACCACTTTTCCCAGACGAGACGATTGAGTTCTGCCTTGTTCGCAGCGCGCTCTTCTTTGGTGTCACCGCGTCCAAGATGCGGGAATTGCTCAAGAAGTTGAGCCTTCTTCACATCGGAGTAATCGCCCTTCGGAAAGCCTAGGCGTTGACCCCACGCACCGAGTTCGTGGCTTCCGATGTACTTGCCTTCGAGATCGCCACGGGCAATGCGCCGGAAGTCACGTTCCTTCTCGTCGGCGAACAGCATGCGGACCATAACAAGCGTGTCGCGCACGATGCCTTGGGGATTGAACGCCGCCCCATAGACCTTCGTCATCGCCTCGCAGTCGAAGCCTTCGATGTTGTGCCCGATGATGCACTCTGCCTCATTGAGCATCGCGATGCCGTCGAGGATGTTGTCCTCGGGATCGTTGACGCCTTCACCGCCGGTGGTGTTGTGGAAAACCCAACGCTCTCCGCTCTCGACATCCTTGATGCAGAGAATGTGGACCTTGGTGAGTTCTCGGAGGAGGCCGTCTGTTTCAATATCCCATACGAGGGAGCGGCCGGTATGCAACGTCATGCGAGGGTGTTATCGAATGTCGTGAATTGCGTCAAGAATTCCGTAAATGGTGACACTCGGAAAACGAGACTTCGAGGTTGGAATTGTACGGACCGCCGGAAAGACAGCGTCCCGCGAGACGATCAAACGTGCACGCGGTGCATTGCGCACAACGGATCGATTGGAAGCGTTGCGGGAAACGTTCGGGGTGTGCTGGATCGCCTTTGGTATCGCTGGCGAGGAAGTCGTTGCGATCCATCAGAGCCGGAAAATATACTGCTCGCACCCGGCCGCGAGCTTCGTGGGGAGATACTCGGTGAGAAACCGATTGACCGACTCTATCTCCATCCTACTCGGGGAAGCTCTCATTTTGTTTTCCCAAGCGGAGATACAGACCTGAATCATGCGAAAGCGGTGGCCTACCAGAGGGCCATTGACCGACGTTACATAGAACTCGGACGGGTGAAGCCTCTTCTGCAACTCTTCGGCTTCTCGTTGTGACGAGACGACGATGAGCACCGGATATTCGGGACGCGGGTTGCGATCCGTCCGGGAGAGATCGTAGGGGGAGCTTGCCTTCACGCTTCGCCGCCATACTCAGGTGTCAGTGTTCCATCCGGGTTATGTGTGCCGAGCTTGACGAGCCACGCACGGGCTTCTTCTTGCGTGAAGCTCTTCTGCCTCTCCGTAAAATCGGCCATGGCGTCTCGGGCTTTGCGCATGAAATCGCAATCGGTGCAGGTGCAATCTGCCATCAGATCGGAACGCACCACTTCTCACCGACCAACGTGATCAGCGTACGCTTACCGCTCGCATATTGCGCTGTGAGCGTCGGTGACCAGCTTGAGGGGCCTTTGTTGTAGCCTTGGTCGTTGAGACACGACATGCCTGCCGCGCAGAGACCGTCAAGGACCGCTGGCGAGTGGACGTGACCGATGGTGAGCTTCGCGCACACCTGAGCCAGCGATGCCACCGAACCGCGCCGACCGTTTGGTCCACGATGTCCGTGATAGGAGTGCTGGACGCCACCGATCTCGATGGGATCGCGATCTTCGCGCAGGAAGTGGATGCGCGAGCAATCCCAGTTCGGGAAGCTGCTGACGGCATGCTGGAAGATCGAGAAGCCGTCGTCCTGCCGCTGCATTGACTCATACCGCGCAAGCTGGTTGCGCAGGAAGAAGATCGCGTTGACGGGATCGAACCTGTAATCACCAAACTTGAGCCACGTGTCGAGCGCTTGATCGTGGTTGGAATCGACCGTGTAGAACTCGGTCTCGGGGTAGAGCTTCGGAAGGTGCGAGCAGAACATCGCCACTTCTTCGACCTCGCCACCCACGGAGTCGCTGCCGGTCACCCACAACTCGAACCGCTTGTGGGGATTGTTGATGTCGTGGTGATTGCGGGCACGGAAGTCGAGCGTGTCGTGGCAGAACACGTGCTCCGGGCGGAGCGTGGTTAGCAGCGACGTCCCCACGCCGTCCGTCTTCCATTTTCGCTGGATGCCGAAGCGGCTCGTGTCGGTCGGATAGATGCCGAACACGGCGCGCATCACCTCCGGGTCGGTTCCGGCGATGTGAATATCCCCGGGAGTGAGGACCGTAAGTCGGTGCCCGGCGGAGACCTTGGCTCCTTCGACCTTGCGGTCGAGATCGTAGAACGTGCCGTCGCTGTCAGCGATCAGATGACGGCAGAAGAAGTCGCCATCACGATCCACCTCGACAAGCACTGCGCCGAACACGTGGTGAAAGGCCGCCTTGATGCCCGCCTTCTTCGGAATGTAATTCGGCTTGGTGACGGCGCCGGTCGTCATGATCTGCTTCGGCGGCTCGTGATGCATGCGCGGGATCGAGGCCAACTGGACCTTCGCGTGCGGGAAGACGCCCCAGCGATTCTGGGTATAGGTCGCAAAGCCTGAGAGCGGTGTTGACGCAGTCGGCAGCGTGTTCATCTCGCCGCAGAAATCGATCTTGTCGGCGATCCGGATACGGTCGAAGACGAGATACGGCTTGATGCGCTCGTGATAGTGGACCTGCTTGGATTTGGTCGCGTGATCCTCGAACAGTCCTTTGCCGTACGTGAACGGTCCGATCAGGATTTCGCAGGAGCCGTACTGCTGAAGCCACGTGCGATAGGCTTCGAGGTTTGACAGGAATTCTTCGTGTGGCGCCGTGCCGTCTTGCGCGGACGTGAGAATGAAGCGGCGCACACCGCGCTTCTCACCGACACGTCGTGCTTTCGGCGGCGGACGATGGCCGAACGGTTGCTTGCGCAGTTTGTAGAGACGGTCTTGGACCGTGGTGCGTGCGAGGCCGTGTTTACGCGCGAACTCGCGCTGACCACCTGCCTGCTTGACGAGCTTCAGCAACTCGGCGGGCGACACCGAGTGAATATCGAACTGATTATGCGACATAGATGATCTCGGGCCGTGCTGCTTTGGGTTTCGCCCAGTTCCAGACGTAGTAGGAATAGGGGAATCGTGGTGAGCCGCTGGAGTCTGCGATCCAGCGCGGGCGGTGGCGCAGGACGATCTTCATTGCGAAGGCAGGGTGGTCGAACAGATCACGGCGGCTCTTCGCGCAATCCCATTCATGGCGGCACAGGAAGATGACCATTCCCTTCTGTGCTTCCATCAGTTTGAGCGCACGTCGTGCGCAATTTCCGGCGAGATCGATGGTCTTGAACTTCGGCTTGCCTGCGTTCTTTCCGGATGTGTAGAAACCGTCAGGGACCTTGCCGGTGTAAGGCGGGTTGGTGATGATCGCGTCCGGCATGAAGCCTTTCAGTTCCGCGATTGTATTCATGGTGATGACGGTTTCGCCACCAGCCTCCAGAATTTTGTTTTGCTGTTTTGTGCGTTTGTCCCAAGGCGTTTCGTAGGCTTCGTCGAACGCAATGCGAGCAGCTTCCGCTTCTTCGACCGTCTTGATCTCGAAGAAATCGATCAGCGCATCCGGCTGGAAATCGCCATGCCGGTGGATGTCCGTAGACAGAACATTTCGAGCCATCCCGGCCAGCGGAATGGAGAAGGAGCCGGTACCGCAGAACGGTTCCCAGACGTGATACCCAACGACATCGTCCTCGATCACGCCGAGGAGTGACAGGACCGTCCGTTCTTGGGTGGCGTAGAAATCGAGCGCATGACGCTCGTAGCTGGTTTGAGCCAGCATTGACGGGTCGCGTTGACCCGCGTTGGAGAGTGGCATGGGCAGAGCAATGTCATAATCCGTGACACTCGTCAAGAAATTCAAACACTTAGCCGACCGGCCACCGGCCAATAGTCGTAATTCTTGACTTTAGTGCCGTACTTTACGACACTCCGGCCTCCCCCCACAAGCTATTTGTTCAGGCACTTTTGGCCCGCATTCACTTCAAGAACGGGTTCTTCTTTGGCCTTGGGACATGGGACGAACGAGCGCTATGGAAAGGCGCCGGGTTCAAATGGTCTCCCGTCCGCAAGGCATGGATCACCGACAGTCAGGAAATCGCCGAGCGCGTGCAGGGCGTCGAATGGACGCCCGCAGCGCTTGCGCACGTCATTGCGCGCCAAGAGACGCTGGCGGCGTCCTACGACCTCTCCTTCGCCAACAGCACACACTACGAGCCGCCGGTTCCACCGGGGATGCATCCGCGCACCGGGCTGCCGTTCGCCTTCTTCCCTTATCAGTGTGCGGGCATCGAATACGCGCTTCAACGCAAAGACACGCTCATCGGCGATCAGCCGGGGCTCGGCAAGTCCCCCATGGGCGTCGGCGTGTTCAATGGCGACCCGAAAGCGCGCCGCTGCCTAGTCGTCGCCCCGGCGTCGCTTAAGGAACACTGGCGCCGCGAGTTTGAACTCTGGAAGACCAAGAACGTCTCGGTCGGCATCGCTGAGACAAACCTCGAAGTCAAAGAGCAGATCGGCGTCTTCAAGTCGGGCAAGCGTAAAGGCCAGCCGCGCTTTCGCACCAAAGAGATCATCAAGGAATTCTGGCCCGATACTGACGTCGTCATTATCAACTACGACATCCTGAGTCGTTTCCACGATCAGATCAAAGCCGTTTCGTGGGACCTTTTGATTTGCGATGAAGCGCACGCGCTGAAGACGGCCGACAGCGGACGCACACTCTTCATCCTCGGCGGTAAGAAGCGCGACAAGTCCACCGGATGGAAGCCCGTCTGGTACAGCGCCATCGAAGCGAACCGGCGCATCTTCCTGACCGGCACACCGATGATGAACCGGCCCATCGAACTGTGGCCGATGATCAAGGCGTTCGACCCGGATGGTCTCGGACGAAATCCCGATCCGCGTGACCCCGACAGCGGTCGAGTTCAGTTCGGCTATCGCTACTGTGGCGGCTATTGGGATCAGACCCTCGGCGGTTACGACGAGAAGGGGCGCCGGAAAGGCGACTACAACTTCTCCGGCGCGAGTAATCTGGAGGAGCTAGGCGAGAAAATTCGCTCGACCTTCATGATCCGCCGTCTCAAGGCGGAGGTGCTCCCCGAGCTTCCACCCAAGTCGCGCCAGATCATCATCCTCGACAGCCCGGAGATCAGGCAGGTCGTCGCGCGAGAGGACGAACTCGCACAGGCGCTCAAGCTCTACGAGGCGATGGTCCGGGAGAACGAGAGCGAGGCGGACCGCATCCGGCGCGAGGGCGTCGAAGGCTCCCAGATCGTCAGGGCGGCGAGCCTCTTGGGCTTCGAGGACGCCATGTACGACCGCGACAAGCCGAACAGCCGGGCGCTCAACATGGACTATGCGACCTCGGTTCTCGGACTGGAGCCGCCCGCCATCGCCGTCCTGTTCGAGGAGATGGCGTCGGTCCGCCGGGAGCTAGGCCTCGCAAAGCTCTCCGCTGCGATCCCGTGGCTCAAGACGTTCCTAGACGGCGGCGAAAAGCTGGTCTGCTTCGGCTACCACACCGACGTGCTCAAGGCTGCACAGGAGGCTATGGCGGCCTACGACCCGATGCTGATCTACGGCGGGGTCGCGCCGAACAAGCGGCAGGGTCGCGTCGATAAGTTCCAAGACGACGAGAACTGCCGGATCATCTTCCTCCAGCACGACTCCGGCGGCGTCGGCTACACCCTCACCCGGGCAAAGGACTGCGCCTTCTTGGAGGGCGACTGGGTACCCACGAAGCTGGAACAGGACTTCGACCGCATCTGCCGTATCGGGCAGTTGGCGGACAAGCTGATGGGCTTCTTCTTGACAGCGAACGGGTCTCTGGATTGTAAGATGGCTCAGCGGGCGTACGAGAAGGAAGAACATATTGTTGCGGTGATGGACAGCCGCAGACCAACAAAAGTTCAATGATTTCACCCGCATTGCGCCGCAAACCTCCAAAAAAGTTGAATGAAATCAATCACTTAAACTTGGGATTATCACGTTCGGGACGTGGGGGCCGGAGGTTCGAATCCTCTCTCTCCGACCAGTGAATTCAGATAAAATCGAGGAAAATCAAGGTTTTACGGTAATTTTTAGGGTCTGACATTTCGGGGTGATTTTGCCGTAGATCGCGTCAGTTACATTTGGTTACGTCACGATACACGACTTTACGTGCATTTCACCGCACTTTCGTCGCAGTTTCGCCACAGAGAACACGGCGCACTTTCAACGTCTTGGACGATTTCGAATGCTGTTTTGTTCACGCGGCGTTCTGGAGGAGATCGTTCCGCTTGCCGGGCTGAAGTGGCGGTGGCGTGAATACCGCAGCCTGCTTCTCGACCTCCCACCGCAGCCGATCCCAGTAGGCCTCAATGATCGTGACGGCCTTCTTCAGGTAGTTGGGATCGTAGGGGCTGTAGACGCTCGTGACCTCGTTTGCGCCGACCGGAATGTGCCCGAGGAAGAGGCTCACGTCCTCCCCGGACGCCCCGCCTGCGCGAAGCTCTCGCCCCATGGTGTGGCGGATCGAATAGGGCTTGATGCGGTCGGCATTGGGTAGGCCAGACCGCCGCACCATGGTGCGCCAAGCCTTCTTGATCTCGCCGATCTTATGCCCATCCACATTGACGAACGCCTCAGCCGGGCATCCCTCGACGATGGGACGGACGCCGGTCGTGATCGGGACCGCAGGTCGGAACTTGTTGGTCTGGGCGCGGTCCTCGGGGTTGAGGAAGATGACCCCTTTGTCGAGGTCAATCTGAGCCGGTCCGAGATCGAGCGCGGCGTCAGGGCGGCAGAGCGTGTTGATCATCAAGCTCATGAACACACGCAGGTGTGCAGGATCGGCGCACAGGAAGAGGATAGCCATCTCGCGCAATTCCAGCGGACGCCCTTTAGGCTTCTTGTTGAGCTTCTGGCGGCGATTTTCGTTGTCGGGGATGAAGGGCGCGACGCTGATCTTACCGGTACGAAGCGCGCGCTTTACGGCCGCCCGTGCTACGGAAAGAATGCGGCTGATGTAGCCTTCCGAGAAGCCCAGTCCCCGCAGTTGCTCGATGAAGGCCTCCACGAGCCCAATCGTCACCTTATCCAGCGTGACAGTGGGACCGATGGCTTCCTTCCAGTATTTGATCGAGAGCTTGACATCGCCCGCGCTCGCAAGCTTTTTGCCATAGGTCTCATAGTAGAGGTCAAGGACGCTGTGGAACGTCGCTTCCTCTTCCTTGAGCGGTTTGTTATTTGGGAGTGTCGCTAGATAATGGGCAACAACTTGGGCTTCTGCGGCTGCTGTGTCCGTTGTGCCAAGGCTCTCTTGGACGGTCTTCCGCCTTTGTTCGTCGTAGTACGTGAGGTGCCAATTGGCTGAGCCGGTGCGCTTGCTGAGCCAGTATGGGCCGTGCTGCCCAATCCGAGCGACGGTGCTTTTCCGACTTCTTGACAAGTTCCATTCTCCCGGATGCGCGCGCTGTAAGCCAACAGATCGTCGAGATTGTAGGAAACGTATCGGCCTTCTTTATGATGCCCGATCTTCCCGGCGCGACGCCGTTCCGCGAGCATGCGCGGCGTCATCTTCAAAAACGCTGCCGCCTCATCTTCGGTGAAGAATTGAGCCTGTCCGACCACTTTTTGTCAACACTCCCAAACGCAAAATGCCCGGTTTGGTTAAACCGGGCGTTCTGAATGTCATGTTTGGCGGCAGTCTGTCAAGGGTGTTTGAGGAGCGCCCCGCAGGGCGCCCCAATCGCCTCGTAGGCGATGAGCCGGACTTCCACCGGTAGTGGGCTATCGGTTGTGCCTACACACCCTCTGATCGTGCTCTCCGATCTGGCGCGCCCTTCGGTCCGGCGTTGGTGAGCGGTTCGACGGCCCGGCGCAAGACGCCGTAAATTAACCGCATCATCCCGCCACGCTTGGCCCAATCCATCGGCGGACGGAAGGCGCGGGGCCGGATCGTCTCGATTTCCAATTTTGGATCAAATTGGAGCAGGGTCGCGTCGAGGTTCACCAAATCGAGCGCCATCTGACGCAGGCGCTCGTGGGTTTCCTCGATCTCGTGGGCGAGTTTCGCGCGGCGCTTGATCAAAGCCCTGACGACAATGTCGGACATGCTTACCTCCAATGCTGGAGGTGTAAGGCGCTCGGGCCGACTGCAATCGCACGGGCGACCGTTGTCGATTTCCATCAACAGCCTGCGTGTGTGTCGGCGACTTCCGAATCGAAGGCTCAGAGGAGCCGTAATGGAGCGATTCGGCTTTGGCCGAGGTAGCAAAAGCGAAAGTCACCGCTATGAAACCAGCGGCATTTTCAATGAAACTCTACATTGGGACAGGTGTTGGTAGTGCTTGCCGGTTCCGCCCCGGCGACCTCCGGGATATGAATCCGGCGCTCTGTCTGACTGAGCTAAAGCACATCAATAAGTCCAGCGGCGTCCTGACCTTTAGACGACCTGCGGGTTTCACCGTGGGAGCGACCCTCGGCTGCCGGTCAGCTTCACCGACATAATGCAGGGAGCGGAGTCGAACCGCCCGTTTCCGCTTTTTTCGCGGGAGAAGACTCTACCACTAAGCCTAATGGGCGGTACTTCCGCGCCACCCCGGAATCGAACCGGGACACTCCCTAACTGGTTGCGGAGGTGGGATTCGAACCACACGATTTCCAGCTTATGAGGCTGGCGAGGACGACCGGGCTCCTCTACCCCGCTTTAATTCTGTCGATGGCCTTGCACCATCACGTCCGATTAGATCGGAAATTTCTCCTCAAGTCGAGCAGCGCATGCAGCGCCGAGATCGACGACACCATCGGAAAATCGCGCTGCGCAGATCACCAGATCGGCGAGGTAATTTTCGACTTCGTTCGCTTGCACACCACGGCCTTCATGTTCGGCATCGTTGAGTGCAGAAGCGACCTTACCAAGGGCCTTCATCATGTGGACGAGAGCGTGATTGGCTCCCGCCGAATTGTGACACGGGTTGCCAACCTGACGCGCCCAGCGCTTGCTAACTTCGTCCTGAAGAGTCTTGAGGTCCATACACGTCCTTAAATTCTGTCGATGGCCTTGCACCATCTCGCTGCTTTGCCCACACCGCTCAGTGGTCTAGCCATTAAGGCGATTGGATACGCCACCCTCGCGGGCACAGGTTGCCACAGACTATCGCGTCACGATCTTGACCAATGTAGGGATACGGGTCGTGACACTCAAAACTGGCGAGAGCTTATTCCGGATTAGTACAGGTCGCCTTATTGGCGTTGCGCCTGCGTCGATCACCGATATTGGTCGAACCAAAGCTCTCTAATGAGGACCCATCGGGATTTGCACCCGTGAAGGTCGCGCCGAGTCCTCAAACTCAAATCTGGATGGGCCTCTCCCAACGTCACGTCTTTAAGTCTCGCATGGGGCTCGACGTTCTGATGCGCCCCGAGAATTCAAACGGCTGGGATCGGAGACCGCACCGCACGGTCTATTATCTACCTGACCCCTAGAGAGACACGATTTGAGTCGTCCTCGTGCCCTAGCTTCGACCCTCCACTGACGCGTTCAGCTTCGTCGGGTTGACCCTGCTATGAATTTCGCGACCGTTTGCGCTGCACAGGAGTTACGGCCTTCCTGCTCATTAGCGTCTTTCGACGTCGCAGCTATCCCTTTCGGGAATTCGTGACCTAACGCAACGGCCGGTCTGCCGGTTGACTTCTCGACTGCGTCTGTGAGCCAACAGACCAACTATCGGCTCAGAGTCAACCGCATGTTTGCGCAGTCGCGCCGGATTGGAGTTGGCCTTCTTCCGGTGCTCATCGCTACATCTCTCCCCGCACTCGCGCTTCGAGAAACACGCCTTGCAGACAATTTAGTTTTGGAATGTGTCACGCCGTCTGCAATGGCGACACTGACTGGGCTGACGGGCCGGAGTTGACACCGGATTGTCTCGAAGGGTGCTACCTATCATCGAGCCGACTTCCTTAGTCGAACCGCCAAAATTCTTGGAGCATTCTGTTCCCAAGCTGCTCCCCGCTCGGCTCACCCCGGCGCTCCCGTGTCATGACGACGGTGCGTTTTATCCCGTGGCACAATGGTAGCCGCTACGCCTGCATGCCTCGTGAGGTCTTACAGCCCTTGTATCGGCCTATCTGTTTCAGAACCTTCATAGACACACCACGACTACAACGTTAGACGGCCCACGCCGCCCGGGAGGGGCTTAGTCCCACTGCCGGGTTACAAGCCCGGCCCGTTGTTTCGGAGCCCGCCAAGGCCCCTAGCCCTCGTCTTCTGCACCGACCGGCCTTGGCGTGCCTTACGGTGGAGTGATGCGCCTATGAAGGTTCTCATGACACTGGCGCCTGACTTCGGCTCACCGGTACCGGACTTGAACCGGAGTGTGATCAGGATCGGTCCCTATTGTTACAACGCCACTATGCGCGGTTCGCCGCTATCGTCAGTCCCTACCAAATCCATTGTCCGCCAATTCACCAGCTTTTCACGTTGCAACGATCAAAGCCAAAGGCAGGCGTCAGTGTCATTCGATCCAAATTGTCAAAGAGCAGTCGGGAGATTCCTTTGTCGCGTTCTCCCGGACGCCTGACTTAGGCACCTGTTCGTGGATCAACCACGAATCTAACTTGCCGCCATCCCTCGCCCGCAGGCGAGATAGTCGTTATCCCGTCTCCGGGAATTAAGCGGGGAGATTCTGTTGCCCGGTTCTCCCCAACCGCGCTTACCTATTAGGCAGCGAAACGCAGAGCCTCAGGCTCATTGTCATTGGCGACATTTCTGTCTTTTTGATCGAGCATCCCGTTAGGGACTGGAGATCAATCCACGTTGCGTCCCTGCGCCTCGCTCGTCCGTCGATCCTGTTTCCGCCCCATCAAAACCTCACCGGGACGCCCAATCCGGCATTGCGGCCGAACTGTGTCAGACGGGCCGGGGTCTATCCGATCCGTTCGTGCGTTAGACCCCCGGTGGGGTTTTGGTGGAGCGGTCGGGTACTGCCCCCGAGTCCGGTCCGTGCTCCTCGAAGTCCGAGTTACAACGATGTTGTCGTGTATAACGGCAGTATTATGTTTTGTCAACACATATTTGCACCGGCGCTCCAAGAAATTCGCTCTCGAACAGCAGCCGTTGGTGGCGTTGACTTTCGGTATATTTCCCGTTGCGCACCGTCACGCGGTTATAGTTGCCGAGGAGTAGCTTAGCGCGCCTCGCTTTTTCCGGGTGCCTTAGATATGGCAACAGCCTCTCAATTGCTCGCAAGGCCGCATGACCACGCAATCTCCATTCATAAGGGATCGCATGATGTGCCTTAGACGCTTTCTTGGTCTGCACGCGCCCGCCAAACGCTTCTTGTGCGGGAAGCAGCAATTCTGGCGTCGTACTACTAAGGCTGAGCACGGGTGTCCGGAACTGGTTTGGATGGGTACGTGTGAGCGTAATAGTGCCCTCACCGTCGATCATACCAGCGATGTATGCGAAATCGATTTCCGTCAAGGGTTGTGCAACTGGAAGGGTCACGCAGCAGATGTGAGACTCGCTCCCACCCTATTCCGGGGTTCGTAATCCCGCCGCTACGTGCCCTATCTGAATTTGGAGGCGACAGTGAGGATCGAACTCACATACCCGATTTTGCAGACCGGTCCATAACCACTCTGAGCATGTCGCCATGTGAAGGCAGCAGCCTCCATAAATAGGAAGGCCCGAGGCGGCAACTAAAACGCCTCGGGCCTTCCAGACTGAGATCGCAATTCGAAGCCGCGATCAAACACAAACCGGCTGGGGTCGCTGCGCAGGCGAACGTGTCCAGCAGGAAACAAATTGCTCGGCGATCATCGCAGGCGCCCCAGAATTTGTGGGCAGTCCGCCGAGGGGTGATAATCCGCGCGTGACGGCGCGGGGACGAGAGGATAGAAGCAGAAACCGGATCGTCTGTCAAGAACTACGACATTGTGTCCGGATCGACGACACCACTCCCACCCGCCTCCCGGCGGTGGTCGTTACCTGCGGTCGCCAGATAGCCCTTTCGCCCGCATCCGTTCCTCAAGCCGAGCCTGCATATTGGCGATCCGCCGCTGCGCCCGTTCGCGCGCGAGCCTCGTCAACTCGGCTACATCGATCTCCCCGGCCGCATAGGCGCGGCAGGCGAGTTCGAAGCTGTTGTCAGCGACTTTCAGCATGTTCGTCTTCCATGTCTACAGATTGAATTCGTCCGGCAACTCGCCGCCGTTCTTCAAGATTTTCTCGATGACGCTGTGGATCAGCAATGCACTGTTGACGCTGACGCTGCCTTCCTCGAACTTATTACCTTCGCTCAATGTGTAGAGAGCGTTGGAGATCGCGCCTCGTCTCCGACCGGCAAGTGCAAGCGTTCCACCGCCCTTGGCCCATTTCTCAAGGTCATTGGCGATGTCGTATACTGAACGTTCTTCGACGTCTTCTTCGTCGTCTTCCATGTATTCGACTTTCTCGTTTTCCATTAGGCGGAGCCTCCTACGTGTTCGATTGTGCCGTTGGGGTGGTAGATGATCTTGCGGAGATACGGGCACGTACCGTCAGCGCCGTGCGGACATGCGCCGTTGGAAATCGGTCTGTCTCCCGAGCCCGGGGAAATTGGCGGTTCTTCGCAAGTACCTGTGCGCGACCGCATACAATACACGACGGTGGCTGGTTCGCCGCTCTCTCGCGCATCTTCTGCGGCGAACCCGAAGGCGTCTTCAAGAGCCTCTTCAAAGGATAGGGGTAGTTCCGTCATGTCAGTTTCCTTCCCGGTCGGTTGAAAAGAAGGCCTCAGTTAAGTCGGTCTCAGAAATTTCGAACCCATCGATCCAGACGCGTCTCACGTCAGCCTCGCCGGGCACAGTCCGATTGAACCAGTGCTGAACTCTGCGAGTCGCTTCGGCTTTGCGGATTTCCCTCAGCGCAATTTCCGGATCGTTGAAAACACCGGAGAGGATCGGGTCATGGAGTACGACGTGGATCGAAGTTGGTGAGAAGAAGCGCACGATCCCGTGACCGGGGAAGCGACCGTTGCCGGGCGTTCGAGGACCCCATCGACGCTTCGCGCCGGGCGTCGGCGGGATGACGTAAAGATGAACCGTGTCGAAGATAGCGGCGACGGCGTCGTAGAATTCTTCGGGTGTCATGCTTCTTCCGTCAGCGCCACAACACGGTCGCGCAACTGGTTGGCGGTGAGCGGATTCATCGGCTCGCCGACGATCATCTGGATTTTCGCCATCCAACGGTCGGGAAGTTTGAACATGCCGGGCTTCTTGCGCGAGAAGTATGTGCCCCACAGGCCTGTCAGCCCGATGGGGATCACCGGCACCGGGTTGCGGTCGAGGATTTTGAGGATGCCGCTCTTGAACTCGCCGATCTCGCCGTCGAGCGTAAGCGCCCCTTCGGGGAAGATGCAAAGCAGCCCGCCTTCGTCGAGCGTTTCGGCGATGATCTCGAAGGCGCGTTTGTAGACCTCCGGGTTTTCTTCCTTGCTCGCGATGGGAAACGCGCCCAGTGGTTTCATGATCCATGAAAGCCGGTCGTAAATCTTCCAATACGTCGCATAGCGAACGGGCCGGAAGACATGCGCTGCGATCAGACCGGCGTCGATGGCGGCGATGTGATTGGGCGCAAGGATCGCGGCGCCGGTGCTGGGGATGCGCTCGGCGTGGCGGACGCGCACCCGGTAGAGGAACCGTAGGAGGACCCAAAGGAAAGCTTTGATGCAGTGCTGGATCGGGTTCACGCAGCCACCGGGAATTTCGAAGGACGCACGTCGGCCGCGCACGTACATTTGGGAAGCCTGCCTTCTTCCTCGGCGCAATAACGACGTGTCATAGGGCCGCCCGCTGGACGCGGGAGTCTCCTGAGCCTATTGAGTTTTACCTGTTCTTCGCAGCGATAACAGAGTGTGCGTTGCATCGTCTTCATGCTTTGTGTTGCCAAGGATCACTCCAACTCGCCAGCGCGGCATCTTTGGTCGCGGCATACTTGCCATGGGCGCCGCATTTGCACTCGGCGTGATACCGCTTTCGGTCTGCGAACTCGGTCGTCACGATCTCAGGCTTCTTGGCGCTACAGAACCGGCAATGCGGGAGCTTTTTCTTCTTCGCTGGCTCGGTCATGAGTTCACCCAAGCAAGGAATTTCTCGTTCTCCAGATGGGCATGGTAAGCGTTGATCTGAACCAGCACGGCCGCGAGGTTCCGTACGAGCTTCACCTCAAGAGGCCAGTGGAGTGGAGCAACCCAGCCGCCGTTCTTCTTCCGAGGACGCCATTTCCACCCATACGCCTCGGCACGTATGATGGCAGGTGTTTTGTGGTAATATCTCACAGGTGCGAAAACGCCGCCCAAAGACAGAGCCCGAAGCCGACGACGATCCAGAACGGAATGAACCGCGCCCAGTAGCGAAACAACGTCCGCCAGAAGTCGAGGCGTCCGTCCGCATGCAGCGCGATCTCGTGGGGAGCGAGTCTGATCATCAGTCGAAATGCTCCAGAACTTGGACGATCACGTACGAGAGGGTGACGCCCGCAATCAATCCGAGACCAATTATCTGCGCCGGTCCTTCAGTGAGGACGACCAGAAGGAGCCCGACGATCCCGGAAGCACAGTGTGTCCAGACCCATGTGCCGTTGTTTTTCGACGAGAAGTAATGATAGTGATCACGGTCTTTCGTCATGCACCCTCCGGCAGCATTCTGCGGAGAAGAAATGGCGCGATCAGGCAGGCGATGCACTCAAGCGAGGCCACCGCGCAAAGGACCCACCATATCCAAGCCAGTTCGGATTCGATGGGGATTGTCGTCGTCGCCCGAGCCACCCACGAGAATAATAGACTCGTGCAGCCCATCAGGAACGCGAGTCCCCAGAAGACCACGAAGATGTCCGCGTGTTTGGGAAGGCCCTTCACCATCTCAACCCCACAGCACCGCGACGACGGTACCTAGCAGCACAACAAGCAACACCACCCCGTTGCTGATCGCTACGGTGCGCCGATAATTCGGATGCACAGCGAAGACGTGTTTTTCCATCAGGGTTCCACAGCCTTCATCAATTCGGTTTCGGCGCCCATGACGCGCATCAGTCGGGCAGCCCGCTGGATGGTCTGCGCCAACTCCTGCGCATAATCGGACAGAGGATGCATCGTAACGCGCTGGGTATCGAAGCGCGCAAGTGCAACTTCGGCTTCGGCCTCCGTCTTCGTGTAGTGACCGGCTGCCTCGATGTGCATGGTGTACCCGCACCGGTTAGGGCGATAAAACGCGCCGTATTTGCGCAGGACGTAGAGGTCGTTGTTCACGGCGCCGTCGCCACGATATAGATGATGAAGGTGAGCGCAGTGAGGATCATGAGCGCGAAGCCAACGCGCTGGGTTGATGTCATGTGTCTGTTTTCTCGAATGTGTAGACGGGGTATCCGCTGGTGTCTTCGCGGCGATAGGCGCTCAGGTTCAGATGTTCGAGCAACCCCGCAACGACGTGACGCAAATCGCTATCGGGGACCATGCAGGGATGATCGACTAGGACGAATTCGGGCTCCGGCATCAGGTCATCTCTGGGCGGATCGTCTTCATCGACCGCATCAGCTTCTCGGCATTTTCGAGGCACGCATCGCACGGCTTCTTCTTCGAGCCGCCGTTGACGACGCAGGTGTTACCGGCGATTTCCAGAACGCCCTTCCACGCGGTGAGTGTGAGACCGCTGATGGTGAGTTCGTTGGTGTTGGGCTCGTGTTTCTCAGCCATAGCTAAGACAACCCAACGTGTGGAAGCCGCCACAGCGCCCACGGGCCGTGGGCCATCCAGTAGCGACCGCGCCGATCTTTGTAGAGATCGACAAAATATCCGGTGACCACATCCATGAAAAGGTCATCGACGAACTTCATGGGGCGACCGCCGGTGAGGTAATAGATGATCTTGAGCAAAGAAATCCTTTCAGGTGAGTCGTGTTGGACGCGGGAACTCTTTCATGGGAGGAGGTTCGGGCTGCGCGCGTCCTGTGGGGGTGTGGATCAAGCGGGTGAAATCGCGTTCGATGTATAACGCCTCGTCGAGGGCGCGCATCAACGGACAATGCAATTCTTCGCCGGGATGGCGGCTCTTCACGTCTTGGATGAGATCGTGGGCAGCTTTTTGAATTCCCGTGAGATATTCGAGAGTATGCGCGAGCATACGGCGCTCGACTTCCACGTAGTCCACATTGAGCAGCTTCGGGTTAATCACCGGCGTTGTCCCGTTCCGGTCGGCAGCGACAACTCGACCTGCAAAACCGGGTACTCACCCTTCGGGCTCTGTCGGCTAAGCGTGTCCAGCTTGACCTTCAAACCACGGCCGATAGCTTCATCCACCACACGGTTCAATGTGATGACGGCTTGGATGATGGCATCGCTGAGCGCGTCGGCTTCTTCGATGGTGGGGCGCCCGGGAGCTTTTACGCGATACCTCTCATTCGGAGGAATTGAATAATCTTCCATCAGGATGCTTTCGGATCAGTCGGAATGCATTGTACGGTGACGACGCCTCTAACGCCTCCGACCGTGAAATAGCGGTTCATGGTCAAGCACGCCGACAAGCTCTCCACGTTTTCGGTATGCCAGAGTCGGTGAACGACGCCCTTATCCACGCCCCATGCCACGATCTTGGTGATGACCTGTGGGTCGCGTGAAGCCGCGTCGATCCATCCTTTGCGATAGCCATGACTGCCGAACACGTACCAGCAGATTGCCACCAAGACGACGAATGAGGTGAGCGATTTGAACATAACCATCAGAGCGCTCTTGGCATCTTAGGGCAGTCCATTGTCGCACACACCAGCACCGGGCGTGACGAACCATAGGGCGCCACGTTCATGAGCAGGCAAGGTTCAAGCCCGCGATTCGGGTGCGCACACGGGTGCGTACGTCCGTTAACTTCGTCCGCGTGCTGCTTCGCTGCTTCCTGCTCGCTTGATGTCTTTGCAACCTGCGTGCGCCGACCCATCGCATAGTCGATCATACGGTCGGCCCACTCGGTGTCCGGCACCGATTCATCCTCGTGCGCTTCGTTCCAAACGACATCGACGAGATGACGCAGTTGCGTGCGGTCATACCGGTCGGCCTGTGTTTCCATCGTCGGGACGATATCGGCGTGCGAGGGGATATGCTGAAGCCGGGCGTTGCCGGAGACGTACACGAGCAGCCACGGTTGATGCGTCACGTGATCGTAGTAGGAGCCGACGATCTCGCCGGTGACCTGCTTGGGTTGCGGACAAACTACCCGAAGAACCTCATCCGGATCGGTATACTCGAAAGTGAAGACGCGATTCAAAACACCGCGTCCACGATGAAGCAGAAGCCGATCCACAGCGCCACAGCGACAACCGCCAAACAGGGGCAGAAGATAATCAGAGCCATCGCCTGATCAGGTGTCGGGAGCGCAGCGTTGATGAGCAGCGCACCGCTCCACCACAGACCGTCCAGTATACAGCCTGCTGCCGCGCCGATGAGCGCTATCACGAGAAAAAGAATTGGCATCAAATTTTTCCTTCGGTCTGGATTCCGGGCGGCACTTTCCAAGGCCATCCCCACAACTGTTGACCCTTCGCGGGTACGGGATCGATGGGAACCACGTCGTCGAGCTTCCACGCCCAACGTCCGGGCCGGTAATCGCCGAACAGGTCTTTCGGATAGACGGCTTCGACCGGGCGCGCTTCGCTCAGGATCGCGGTGCAGACCACCACGCCGAGCGGCAGTTCATGGAACCAATGCGGCCAGTCTTCTTCCAAGACCTCCGTCATAGCTGCAAATGTGTCGTCGTCGTAATCGCTCGCGCGCATCTTGCGGGCGGCGGCGTGGATCGCGATGCGTTGGCCGATCAATTTCTTCGGCGGAGGTTTTCCTCGGGTCTCCCAAGGCTTGGCCTTGATCGCGATGAGCGTTGCCCACGGCTGCCAGAGTGTGATCGCGGGGATGATTGAAGTCGAAACCATAAGGCACTGTCGCAAACCACGACAGTCGTGTCAACAGCTACGACACAACCCGTTCGCCGGTTTCGTATTTTTCTCGGCCGTCGAGGCTCTTATGGACGACCAAGGTGCCATTATGGTCTTCATCTATCTCAGGCCCGCACCAGCACGGTTCCGAGAGACTGCAACTGTGCGTCCGGAAATCGCCCACAGGATAGACGTGGATGACCGAGGAAAACTCTTCTTCTTCGGGCTCCATCAGTTTTCCGAACTCGCCGAGCGTTTGACGAAGAATTCCAGATCGCCGGTAATGGGATCGACCCGCATCTGCATCTGGGTATGCGCCGCGAGCTTCAGTTCGGCCTCTGTGAAGGTGAGGATGCCTTCGTTGATGCGGAGCATCAACGCTTTGGCGACCACGTCCCAGAGAGCTTCGGCGCCTTCGGGGAAGTCTTCGTGCCAGTCGCCTTCGTCGATGGGATCGTCCTCGCCCACAGCGCTCACGTGCGGACTTCCGCAAGGACGCTCGCGGCGAGGCGGGGGAAAGACTGCGGATGCCCGCTCTCGCTCGCGCTAAACCGCACAGTCCGGTCTCCGTACTGGGCGGCAACTCTTTCGACAACCGGACGCGCGCCGTTGGCGGGGATGATCCACAGCACGCGTCCAGTCGCCTTTTGGCGGATCGACTTCAAATTGTCCGCCAGACGGGGGTTGTAGGGATCGTTCGTCCCCGCCGAAACCACAAGAATCCGGGCATCCATGACGCAACCCGCGACGTCGCCGGACTGGAACCGGGGTTTGGCATTCACGTCACAGCCCGGCATGAAAGCTGCCACCCCGAGGGCAATATCGTCACCGATGACGGCAATTTTCCTCATGTTGTCTCCCCTACCCACGAAGTCTGTCGCGAATTCCCATCAATCGCCCAGTAAATTCGTCCCGAGTGATCACGGTGTAATATGGGTCCGTAGAGCCAACGCGGTGGGTCAGAATTTTGTTCCCGGTGTCCAGCAAGGCAATCCTGAATTCATTATTTTTACTCAAAGCGCGGTAAGCGCGGTCGAGCAGCTTTTGATATTCTGGACTGTGCCGGTCGTATTTCACTCCAGCCCAATGGAGCGTCTGGTGCTTGCGCCAACCGTTTCCGGCGAGCCCCCGGAACTTGGCGTCGAGCCCTATCAGAGCGCAGAGTTCTGTCTGATGTTCGACGCGGGCGAACTTGAAGGCCTGAAGCAGGCCTTCCATCGAAGCGCAGTACACGCCGTCGAAGGTGAACTCGTTGTTCGCGAAATTGGAGACCACTCTCCCCGGATAGCCGCCAGAGGAGCAGATGTCGTAGCTCATTACGACAGCAGCACCAATGCGAATGGAGCGCCGAAGACAATCAGGGCGAGGGCGAAGAAGGCGACTGTCATGAATACGAACGGACCACGCTGATCTTCAGGGTATTGGGTGTTGGGGCAGCGTGCGCACATCAGCCTTTCACCCCGACTGTGATGATCCCTGTGCCTGCACGTTCCCCTGTATCGCGTTTTGCTGCCACCTTGTCGAAGAACACGCCGGTCACTTCGCCGCCGACGATGGTAACATGCGCTTGTTTGAAGGGCGGCGCCAACAGAAGTGGTTGGCCTCCGTTCTTGCGTCGCAGGTCTTCCACCTGACTCAGGATGTCGATGATAAGTGGCGCCTGCGCGGCGCCCGCCTCGCCATTGAGGGCGATGTCCAAGCGCTTCACATGATGGGCATTCTGTTCAGCCCACTTCTTGTAATCTTCGATGCCCGGTTGGTCCGCGAGATTGTTCAGAAGTTGACAGGTCTCGGTAACCGTCATCCCCATGAAGATATCTTCGTCGGGGGCAGTCGTGACATGACGGCCGGTCTTTCGGTCGTGAATCATGCCGTGGATGATATAGAACCGGGAGCCGTCGATGGGCTCAGGGATATCGTCGTCTTCGTCACACATCAGGCGATGTTCTCCGTAGGGTCTAGCGGTAGCAATGCTTTGATCACGAGGGTCGGTACGGGTTCATAGCCGATGCACTCGCGAACGTTTGTCCGGACCTCAACACGCAACCCGTCATTCGATGCGCGCGTCATTGCTCGATTCAGTTCGGTGCAGAGAGCGCCGATCTTGTTTGCGTGCTCTTGCGGTGTGGTCACGGAATAATCCTCAATGTGTCTTCGGCGAGTTTCTTGATTGCGGTGATGTCGGTCATCGCGTCATCGCCCTTTGCGGCGATGGTCCGAAGCGCTGCATAGGCACGCAGGCGTTTCTTCTGCTCGACTTCGTAGCTGTTGGTGCGAAGCGGGAGTTCGAGATCGCGGTAATGCGCGAGATCGACGTCCGTCTTCATCAACTGCTCATGCAGCGATCCCGCCACAGCCGTCTTGCAAGAGAGGGCAGCCTTGGTACCCGCCAGTTCATCGAGCAGGTCCTCGATCACCGCGATAAAAGCTGACTCATTCTCCGCAGTTTCGTTCTTCACGATCCAGCGCCAAATGCCGAGCAGATTTACGGCGGTGTAGTAGCCCCAGAGCCCGACCTCCGGGATATTGTGTATCTTGACGGATACAATGGTCATCGTGACCGAGCCGCCCAGCATGACGAGGTATGCCCAGCGCGAGATCGGGATGTTCAGCGCGAGCAGCGTGGTGCCGACGATGCTGAAGAGCACGCCGGTGACTTCCATGAGAAGCACGATGTTCATGGCAACAACCATCCTCCATAGTTCGCCAGATGCGCGTTGACGATGCCGACGATCTCATCGGCGAATTGCTCGGCTTCCCGCATTGTGTGAAAAGCGTCGCTGGCAACGCGCATGACGACTTCCGACTTGCCTTGCCGAGGATGAGTCGTGCAGATCGGGATGTAATAGCGGCCGTCGTCGCGCTGGACGGGTTCGGCTGCTGTCAGGCGTTCATCGCTCATCGACATCCTTGGGCGCCTTTTTGCCGGTAAGACGCTCGATCTCTTTCTGCCGCAGTTCTTCCAACCATGCGGCAACTTTGGGGTTACAGCATGGGCAGCGATCATCCCACTCCATGCTTCGGCTCCAACAGCTTCCGCACCGGCAGTACGAAGTACCGCATATGCGCGTTGTCTACGGTGAACTGCGCCTTGCCGCGCCAGACAGGCAGCGCGGCCTCATAGCTCGGGTAGATGCCGACGAGATCGACTTTCGTCAGATCGGCGAATTCGACATCATCGCCGTTGACATCGACGATCTCGCCGCCGAGGACGATGTGCGGGTCCTGCTTCATTTCTTCAGTGGCTCCAACTCGGCGGCTTCTAGGGCAATGCGCTCTTCGAACAGCTTGACGCAGTCGCTTGGGGTGGCATCGGCCAGAACTTCGCAGCAGTTGAAGACATCGGCGTAACTTGCGTGCTCAATAAGGCTGATGGAATACCAGCGCCACTTCTCGCCGTCGAACGCCAGAAGAACACGAGGCATATCATTCCCCGGGGTTCGCAAAGTCGGTGGAGGCGCAGGCGTGTGCGGTTCCCGCTTCATGTCTTCAGCGGACCCAAAAGGGCGGTCATCTCTTCCGTCTCCTTGAAGGCTTTGGTGGCTACAGCCTCCCAATAATCACGACCACCTTTTCCGGCAGGCGCATTTTCACCGAACTCGTGGTACAGCGCGCCACCCAGCCTCGCGATGCGGTTGGTGCGATCCTCCTCGCGTTCGAGGTAGGCGATGCGCTCCTCGAACAGTTTGACGTAGTCGATTGGATCGGCAGGGTACGACACGCCAGCAACTTGCTGCTCCGTCGCCTGTGCTTTTTGGAGGATCAAGAGAAAGCTCTTGAGCCGTTTGATATCCCACGGCACGACGGCCGCTTTTTGGATGGGCGTCAACTGCGGGATTTGCGAATTTCCGCTGATTATCCACGGCGTGTCGTGGCGGAAGACGTGATGTCCGAGATCGGTGGAGAGGCCCATGGCTTATGCCGTCCTAATGCTGTTCATGGAACGTGACGGGCCACCCGGTGGCTTTTTGGTGTTCCGCCTTGGTTTTGCCTTCGCGATCTTGGGGAGAATGCCGACGCCCGCGACTTCGAGTCGCTTGTGATCGAGGCTGATGGATTCCGGAATCTCTTCCTTCATCTTCCCCTTCGGCTGGACAGTGAAATGCACGCAGCCGTTCTGGTAAATGAGCTTCTCGACGGCGATACCTTCGAATCCGGAAACGATGTCGCGGACTTTCTGCCCCAGCCTGATTGTGACGGAGTTGTCGATGGGCGGCACGATTCGACTCACGCCATCGTCAATGTATTCGATCAGATGGTCGTCGATATAACGACCTTCCGGATAATCGGTGCCCTTACCACTCGGCTGGATTGCGATCTGCCGCGTGCCGCTTAGCAACTCAGCGAACAGTGAAGCTGTGCCCTTCAGTCCCGTGACTTTGTCACGGACCGTCATCCCGAGTTTGATTTCTTTTTTCATGAATTCCTCGTACTAGTTGAACGTGAACGATGCGGGTGGCACCGGCGGATCGAAGCCAAACACCGGCGCGATGACCCAATAAGGCCAAATCGCCGCGATGTAGGTGACGCCGATGAAGTTGGTCGCGGGGACGAAGTGGGCGAGCGCGCCGCCAATCGCGTAACCGGCGAACAGGTAGCAGGTGAAAAATCCTGCGAAAAACTTTTTCATTCGACGCAATCCTTCGACTTGCTCGGGTCGCACCAGTGATACTGAGACGAGCCCGGCGCGACCGGCGCCCAGATCATCGATCCGAAGACGAACTTCGGATGTGGTGGTTGGGCTGGTGCCGGTTCCTGCGCTGCTGATGGTGCGTCACAGCGCGTGGGTGGAGGGACCGACTGGGCCTTCGAGCCCGTCGAGATCGTGAACCCGCAGACGAATGCTGCGAGAAGCGAGTTGCCGATCAGAAAGTAGGAACGTTTACGCATTACTTCCACTCCGCATGTCGTGCCCAGTTCTTCCCGAACCGATGATCGACTTCCGCAATAAGCTCGTCGTCTGAAAGCTCTTTGATCGGCTTCGCATCTGGATCGGGGTCGTCTTGGCGTTGTGATTTCAGGATGAACTCGAAGCGCCCGCGCTCGAATGTCATTGCGGCGCTGTTACCTTGTTGTAGGTGGGTTCTTTGAGCGGCGGGACGACGCAGACCACGCCGATATATTGCCCGAACTCCCGCTTCGAGCCCGGCGGGCAATGAACGCTCTTCTGGTCCAACGCCAAGCAGCATGTGACGATAAGCTGAACGACGAAGATACCAAGTAGCGCGGCCCCGACACCCTGAATGATTTTCCGCATCACGCAGTCTCCGGGATCATGGAAAACCGCATGCCGCTTTCTTTCATGCCGAGGAGTGCCTCAGCCATGCCCATGGCGTCGTCGAGCGGATCGTGATTGTGCGGCGTCTTGCGGAATTTCTTCCAGCCCTGCGTCGCGCTTGCGTTGTTCTGCGAGCCTGCGAAGAGATCGTTGATGCGGCGGCCTGAGTGCCCGAGGAGGTCCTTGCCGCAGAATTTCCAGCCGTACCAGTTGATGAAGGCATGATCGAACGCCGGATTGTCCGAGATCATGACGAAGCGTTCAACGTCGAAGATGCGTAGCTTACTCTCAAGCCACCGCTTGAATGTTGGCATCACTGTTGAAGGGTGTGGAAATTTTTCATGCTCTTCCCGGGTAACACCCGAGATTGCCAATGATTTTGGTATCCAGAGGCCCGAGATCGGCGCAGTCTCCGCGCGGAACTTATGCGATAATGTCGGCTCGACGATGACAGCGCCGAAGCTCACCATCGAATAGATGCCCGGCGCCGGGCCATCGCTTTCGACATCGACAGTGATCAGCATTTGACACGGCCTTTCGGTGCGCCAAAAGAAATCGGCTTCGGCGTCAGTTTGTCGATGATGGTAACCAAGCGCTTGTAATTCCGGATGTGCCGGGCGCGGCCGTCGCCAATGATGGTCGCGGCACGGACGATCTTCACGAACGTCTCGTCGTCGGTTGAGAGCTTGGGTTTGCGCTTTGTCATTGTTGGCGGCGACACTGTCACGAACGACGTCACTGTGTCAATAGCAGAACTTGAAGGGCTAGTCGTCAACACTTGACAGACGATATGTGCCGTGATATGTGGCGTTTACTCGAAACAAGATGGAACCGCAAGTGTCCGAAAAATTCGCCGAGGTATTGGCTGCGCTCGCAGCATTCGAGCAGTCCAGTTGGGCCGAAATCGTGGCCTACCGGGATCGCTACAATGAAGACCTGAAGGTTTTCTGGAAACCCCGGTTCCCGCGCAAGAAATTCGACCTCTCAAAGGTCGCAGGTCACCCGGATTTCGCCGCCTTCCACGAGCCCTACAAGGTGGAGGCTGAGGCGATGATCGACGCCCGCAACGCTGAGATCGGGCGGTTCAAGACCGAATTACGGGCGCTCGCCGCCGTGACGGACATTCCGGCGAGCCCGGAAATGATCCGGGGGTATTTCGTGCATGGGTCCAAGCATCATACACAGGGCTACGGCGCGATGAAATATGCTCGCGGCGATGCTCTCGACTTCGCAGCGAAGGCCGAGCATTACGGCGTCAAAGCCGAAGTGCGCCCGGTTGGTGAGCCTGAGCACTCCTGCGGCTGCACATATCAGGACTTCGAAACCGTGGTAGCGACCAACGAACTCGGCGTCGAAGTTTTACGCTATCGCGAGGAAGTCCCTCTCAAGGAATGGCTCGCCGGATGCTGGAAACGGGGGACCAATCCCCGCGTCTACAACCCGTTCCTACCGCATGGGCTCGAAGAAAAGCTCGGTGTCAACTTCTTCGGCCAGATTGTCGCCTAGGCTGCGTCGGCCGGATCGTCCCTGATCATTACGAGATGCCATTTGACATTCGCGTTGCACGGATCGCGCGCGTATTCGTCATAGGCTTCTTGCAGGCGCCGCGCCGCTTCGAGAAAAGCGGGCGTCGCACCACGATTGATACGGCACTGCGGCGTGATGATCTGATGGCCGACTTTCAGACCGGGGATCATGAGAGGTGCGGCGCCGCTTCGCTCTTCGCTTCCTCGACGCGGCCTCTGTCGAACAACTTGCCGACACGGATCAACGCGGCGAGCTTCTCACGGACATGCTGGAAAGTGTCGGGGGCATAAGTCTCCAGATTGGCGAGCCCGGTTCCGATCCCGTCCGTAGGCCAGACCACGATGCCGCCCCTGACAAGCTGGGCGAACAGAGGCTTCATGTCCTGATCCACGATGCGGTTCTGAGCCACCACTTCAGCCCTGTCGCTGCCGAAGTAATCGCCGGGCGCATAGAGCGTCGCTACGCCGATTGCGTTCGGCTCATGACGCATCTCCTTCGCCTGCCCGCCGAGACCGATGCGCCGGACGTTGTCCCCGAAGACGTAAAGAACGTCGGGGTTACGCCGGGCATCTTCTCGGTAATAGACCTTCTGAAACAGGACAGGCATCAGTCCAAGAGCGCGTCCAGAATTTCGAAGTAGCCTTCGTAGAAGCCCTTGCAGTAGGCATCCGCGTCGCACGCTTCTGCTTTGCCCCACTGGAGCCAATGAAGGCCGAGGCCCGGGTCTATCCGGAAGAACGTATCGTTACCCACATCCGCGCGGGCCTGTGTCTTGCCGTCTTTGACGCCGCGCCGGTATGCGCGAGGCGTGTGATCTTCGAGCACGAAGCCGTCGCAATAGGCGGCGGAGTACATCATGCAGTACGCTTCGCGGAAGCCTTTCGGAATCCACCTGTAGGAGTCGCCGGTCAGCGGATCGCACCAGAATTCGCCATCCAGCGAGGCATCGGTGTGCCCGTCTTCCACAGCGATCTGCATCACCTGATCCAGCGTCTCGGGCGGCGCGATGCTGAGGTTCGGGATAATCTCGCCCGTGATCATCGTGGGCGGCAGTGGTGGCGTGGGGCACAACGTGTTGCCGGTGGTTAGCGTAATTTCCTCCACCGGGTAGGTCTCGCCGTGGATCGTCAGCGTGGGCTTCGGCTCTTCGATCTTCCGATCCTCCCAGCCGGGCGTGTAGCGATGCTCCACGGCACGGTCGAAGTGCGTCACGGCATCTTCTTCAGGGATTTCGGCGAGCACTTCGAGACGACAGCAGCGGAGCTTGGCATCGTTGTAGTCGTTCGGGACCGCCGTCACGTCGCGGGGATTGATCTTCACGATCAGGAGACGCCCCTGCATGCCGTACCAGTGATTCAGGTAGCCGGGCGAGCAGGCGTGAAGGCCGACCGAACAGGTCTTATTGCGCTTCGGATCACAAAGAGTACGGTCCATCGTGAGAGTGCCGCCGACCGGATATGGGATGTGGCCGAGGGTCACAAAGGTATGCTGGAAGCCGCCTTGGAGGATGTCGTCCTCCCAGACTGTGACTTCCACGTTTTCGCTCCCACACGCAAAAGATTTGTAGTCGTTGTCCACCTTCTTGAACGCGTGGAAACAGCCGTCCGGCGTGATCGGCATCAGGCCCTTGTGGAGGAACGAATAGACGTGCTCGGCGATCTCGGGGTCCGGGTTTTCCGCCACGTTCTCGACGAACCGCACAAGATGCGAGACATCGTCGCCCTCGTTGACCATCCGCAGGATGATCGAGGAAAGCCCGTAGTCGATCACCTTGCCGTCGAGGCGAAGCTGATCGTTCTCATCGACCTGAACGCGGCCGAAGGTGTGCTTGGCGATGAAGAGCGTCACGTCCGCCAGCATTGCGATCTCGTCGATGTCCTGCGGGCGCTTCTTGCAGGCTTCGTGCAGCTTCGTGCCCTGTTCGGTATTGAGTTTCAGGCAGCGGAAGCGGCCGTTCAACGTGACGCTGATGGAATGATCGGTGGCGATGTATGCAACTTGGATGGGGTTGGGCACGGGAACTAAAGGTCCTTCCACTTTTTGGATTTTTCGGTGACGGGGATGGTTGTGAACGCGGCGATCAGCGCGGTGACGGCGAGTTTCATCTGCTTGACCGAATACTCCGTGCGGTCGGTCAGCGCGTGAAGAAAGCAGAACTGCGGGCTGCCGTCGTGGGCGGCATAGACCTCAGTGCATTTCACGAGGTTCTGCGTATGAGGCTCAAGCGGCTGTTTGACGGCTCGCTTGTTCAACAGTTCGATAACGGACTCCAAGTTGGAAAGCCTGTTGAAAGGTACGAGGCCGTTGCGGACAAACGGCGCCAACGCCTTTACCAAAACGGCGATGAAGGTCTTCGACGCGGTCAGTCTCTTGAACTGGTCAGGGGAGTTTTCCTCCAGCACTTTCACGAAGTTGAAAATGTTTCTGGAGTTGTAGGTCAGCCGATTGCACGCGTTGTGAAGCGCAACCCAATCGCTCCAGCCGATCTTGTAGTTCTCACGCAGGTACGCATCGATGTGTTCCTGTAACGACGGGATATGCGATTCCTTCAACTGCTTCACGGCGTTGCTCGAAGCGACATAGAACTCCGTGACGCCGAAATAGGTCGCAAGCGCTCGTAATCCGCGCTGGTGTGCGCGGAAGTGATCGGCCATCACCCATGCGCATTCTTTGGGCGTACCTTCGAGGCTTGTGACCGGGCGTTGTTCGTTGGAGTCGCCTTTGATCATCGCGACGCCGCGAATTTGCTCCGCAGGCCGTTCTCCCCGGCGGCCGGGGACTATATTGAAGAGGTCCTTCACCGTGAGCGTTTTGCGCTCAATGTTCGGCAGGCAGATTTCGATGAAGCGATCCGTCCATTTGAGGCCGAGCCAGAACGTCACCATCGCCGTGGGCATGTGGGCTTCGACGTAGGCACGCAGCAGACGACTGACGCGCCGATGCTCGCGTTCATTCAGCGCGGACTTCGGATCACGCGCCACGTCGAGCAGCAGTGTGATGTCCTTGATTTCGATGACGAAGTCTTTCGCAGCATCCGCCGGGCGTGCCTCGACCTGCTTTTCGGTCGAGTATTCCCAGCGGTTCCCGCTCGACGAGTAGCCGACGTTCATGATGCAGGCTGGCGATTCGATCTTGATCGTTTCGCTTGTCAGGCCTGTCTCCGGGTGGGCGTAGCCGTCCTTGACGAAAGACGGCTTCAGCCCTTCGATCATCTTGAAATAGTCGTGGACGTTCTCGATGTGCTTCGCTTTTTCCGCGATCAGCGTCGGGTATTCCTTGAGGAACTTGGCGAGCCGTCCCTTCAGATAATCGACCACCTTGGTCGAATAGGCGATCTTCTCCCGCGACGAGGTGACTTCGACGGTCCCGATTGGACACTCGAACAGGTATTTCCGTCCTGCTTTGTCGCCGTAGCTATACGTGGACGGCAGCTTGATGCCGCCGACGCCTTCGAGCGGGTAGATGACGCAACCCTGTCGGACATTGAATTCGCTGGGCAGATTGCCGCCACGATAAGCCTGCCAGCCGTCGCCGGAGATTTCGGCAAAGCCTAGCTCGCTGGTGAGCTTCTTGTTCGTCTCGAACAGGGGATCGAAGGCCAAGGATACGCGGTTGATCGCCTTCTCGAAGTCGTCGAAGTCCTTGCTCTCGACCGCGAAGGAGACACGCACGCCCAACGGCTCGTTACACGGCTCGGTGGACATGAGGATGATCTGGGGCACACCGCCTTCGCCGATACCGGCGCCGTAATGGCGGACGTTGACCCCGTCGTAGCAGGAAACGCAGAATTGGTCGGTGTAGGCGAAAGGCGACTTCGAGCCGAGCCCGAACATCCCGACAAGATCATCAGTCTCATCTTTGTCCGAGGCGAACAGCGTCGAATAGAGGTCCATGACCGTAGCGTGGGTCATGCCAACGCCGTAGTCGCGGACGAAGAATTCGGGCCGGAACGGTGTTGGGCAGTGGACGAAGAACGGCTTGGTCGTTCCGAGCTTCTTGTGACTGTCCCACGCATTCGACGAGAGTTCGCGAACGATGGACTCTTTCTTGTTCGAATACAGCCCGTCGATCAGGATACGAAAGGCTTTGCCGTTCGCGTTGATCTTGAAACCGGTTTGTTCTACCGCTCCGCCGGTCTCTAGCCGGGTCGCGTTAGTAGCGTGGCGCATGCAGGTGTGCTATCCAATGTCGTGGTTCATGACGCTTTAGCCGCCGTTCGCGACGGTGTCAACCGGAAATTAACGCCACTGCCGCCGATCTTGACATTGAAGCCCTATTCCGCGATGGTCCCGCCATGCCGAAAATGGAATGCGAACACTGCGCGAAGCCCGGGGACAAGAGCAAGGATTTCATCGTTGCTATTGGGCCGGACGGCAAGATTGCGTGGTGGGCACGCAAGGATTGCCCCGATCACGGGGTCAGAGAAATCTTCGAGGATCAAGGACCGAACAAATGAACGCGTACAATATCCCTGAAAGTGCCATCGACGGTTTCCAACACGTCAACGCCGTCGCTCTCATTGGCGGCCTGCTCGCGAAGGGTGAAACACGATACGCCCACGAAGAGGGTGATGGGGGGTGGCGAATTTGCCCCAATCTTCTGATCTGCGAACGCTTCGGTTGGCTCGAACCGGCGGAGCGTCCGGGCGCATGGACGGTCACCGACAAGGCTCAGGAAGATTTCAAGAACGTTCATGTCGGCTGGATTACGTTCTAAGTGTCCGACCGCATTCCGCTCTACGACGGCTCCATCCAAGGAAACCGCGTCGGCTGCTTTACACGCGGCGATCTTCAGATCGATGTGATCAAGCCCGGCTTCGATTCTCAGGGCCGCAGTCGCCAGTCATGGACCCAGTTCGTGATCGACGGCGTCCCTGTCTACGAAGTCAAACTCCGCACGCAGCTTCCCGACGCCATGCGCAAGTTCGACGATCTCTGGTCGAAGTACATCGAGAGCGATCCCTCCGTTCTCGACAAGGCGCTCGCAGCCTGCCGCGCCGACCGCCTCGCCAAGTTCAAAGACGGCAAAACCGAGGAAAGCCCTGCCCCGGCCCTATCGCATGACGGGCGCCCGGATGGTAAACAATATCGGGCCTGATTTGGGCATGTCACTTTTTCTGACGCCGAGTGTTGACAAAATGCCCCGACCCGGCTATATCGCCTCCAGTTCTGACATTGGAGCGTTGACGAATGAACGTTGTGGCAAAAATCGGCAGTGGCAAGCGGGTGCAGTTCTACCGCGCACCACCGCCCCTGACCGGCGAGGCTCGGGACGCCCAAGCCCGCCATAAGCTCGTCTCGGCGACCCGCGCCAAGACGCTGAACGCCGACCAGTTCGACCGCCTGCTCGCCCATATCCGCGAGACCGCGACCGATTACAAGAACGGCATTGCCGTGGGCATCGACGAGTTCAAGCTCCTGCGCGACACCGCGATGGTGCTCCTCTCCTTCTACTGTGGCCTGCGCGCGCAGGAAATCGCCGGTCTCAAATGGAAGCGCAACATCCTGACCTCGGACGCCGAGATCGGGAAGTTCCTTCACGTGACCAAGGATATCGGCAAGCGCACCGTGGCGCGTGAAATCCCCTTGCACCCCAATGTGCGGAAAGCTCTCAAGGCGTTGCGCACGTTGCGGCCGAACGATGTCTACGTGATCCCGACGCTGAAGCCTCAGCACCGCGATCCGAGCAAGCACAAGTGCCCGCCGAACACCATCGTGCAGTTCCTCCGGCGCATGTACGCGGCGGCGGGGTTCATTGGCTGCACCAGTCACAGCGGTCGCCGGACGTTCGGCACCAATATGGCGCGCCGGTGTAATGAAGTCGGCGGCTCGGTCCGTGACGTGCAGCATTTGCTCGGGCATCGCTCGCTGGTGACGACCGAGGCATACATCGAGCCGTCCGACCGCGAACACAAGATGGTCGGGCTGGTGTTCTGATATAAGGATGCCGGATGAGAGTGTGTGAAATCTGCAAGAAGCGTCTTCGGCGAGCCCCGGACGGCTCCAACGAAACGACCTTAGGATTTCACACCACGCTGGCAAGTCTGGGGATACCCGGAGATAAAGCGCATCCGTCGTGCGTACGCGAGGCGGTCGAGCAGAAACAGAGTAGCGAAGTAAAACGAAAGGAATGATGATTTTGAAGGTTGACCCAGACAAGCGCGGACGGCTTCTGTTCGAGACCCGGCACGACAAGGGCCTGTTTCAGGTCTATGTCGTGACGACTCCGACCGGCGTCGCGTATCACGGGTACTTCGATAATGAACTGAGCGTGACCGCGCTTTCGGGTGCCATGGTGGTGATCGGCCTCCAGAAGAAACATCTGACGGGTCTGCCTGAGGGCAAGGTCATCGACTTCGCTGCGGCTGCTGCAAAGCTCCGTGAGGAGGATCGCTGATGGCAAAGTCGAAGCTCAAAGTCTTCGGCGTTCGCTACATCGATCATCGCTATCCCCGCGCCCGGGCGGTTGTTGCAGCAACTTCTCGCACCCGTGCAGGAAAGTTGATCGGCGTCTCGTCCCATGAGATGCAACACTTCGCGTCAGTCACGCATAATGAGGCTGAAGTCGAATGGGCGCTCGCGCATCCCAATGAAGCGTGGGTCTTCATGGAGCACAAGCCGGTGGCAAAGATTGCGGACCTCATGGCCGATCTCGCCCGACGCATCACCGCAGCTTTGGATGACCCCGAAGAACTCTTGAGGGAAGACGCGACGAAAGAACGCAAAGAGGCCAAAGCAAGAGCGACAGCATCGAAGGGGAAGAAGACCTTCCTCGTCCGAAAACGCGAATGCCGCGTCTATCATTTCCACGTCGAAGCCGATAGCGAGGCCGAGGCCAAAGAGATGGCTGAAGACCTCGATGTGGAAGACTCCGAGAGCGATCAGTTCGACTCGTGGGAGTTCATGGACGCTGCGGAGTTGAAACCCGAATGAAACTGCCCCCGACTGAAGACATTCTGATCTACGGCTATTGCATCTTCGGGATCGTGCTCTTCACCGGCTGGGGCGTCATGCTTTGGTACATCACACACAGATGAAAAAAGACAAGAACAAAAACACACCCGCACCAATCAAGACGACCGAGCCGTTCGACGCCGGTCGAGTGGACGATCTCAAGCTCGGGCAATGGTATTGGGTCAACGATGAAGCGTCGTGGGGCGGCGAGACCGATGACGATGGGAAGAAGCTGAAGGAGGGTCAGAAGTATCGCTGGCTCGGCTGCGTCATGGAAATCGGGTCGAATTACGTCAAGCTCAAGTCTCCTCCCGGGGAACGCGGGTCCAGTTCGGTCCGTGTGCACTTCGACGAATTCGACAAGGAACTGACGCCTGCTCCCGAAGCGGATCAATACATCGCCGACCGCCAAGGTCGCGCGCGGTTGCAAGTGCGGTCGCTCTTGGAGGAAGTCAGGGCGCTTACGGCAAAGCTGGGCGTCGTTCCTACCCGGCAGATTGCGGACGATTCCGATGATGATGACGATACTGCGAGCGGTGAAGGTCAAAACGCGCTCGTGGTTGTCTCCAGCCAGCCAGACACCAAGGCCTACAAGAACGCCCTCGTAAAGGCCGCCGAGAAAACTTTGCCCGCACTGTTCGCACAGATCAAGGAAGCCAATCAGCAATTGGCGAAGTGGATGCTCGCACCCACAATGCCCCTTGAAGCCTCCATCGGGCCGATGGAGCAGAGCATCGGCGCCGTCAAAGAGCGCATCTATACCATCGAGCTTTACGCCGGGTTGACCGAGGAAGCCGTGAAATGCTGCGACGGCGAACCCGCAGCCATCGCCGAGAAACTGCACGTGATGCAGCGTCGATTGTATATGGATGAAGAGTGCCTCGCCAACTACGAGGCCGGTGGGATGGAGTTCAAAGACATCGAAAAGTTCGATGCGTGGCTCTCCCGTCCTGAAAATCGTGACCGTCTTCTTCCGTTCCCACGGACGTTGGTGGCATTTCGCGTCCGCCGTCACACCAAGGATCGCGAGAGTGACGGCAACATTCGAACGATGTTCGTCAATTTTTCACTGGAAGACGCTGACAAGACCACGTTCCTCTATGTGCGCAACGGGGAGCAACTCTGGCGCGTCGATTGCGACTTCGTGTTTGACGAGATGATCATCCCGAACAAGGATCAATTCGATCCCGGCGAGCCGATGATGGTCAAGGTATCGTTTGGGCGCATCGATGAAATGATGCCCAAGAAGCGTTGGGAGTCGCTCGTCGCCGAGGAGGCGGAGCAGTACCGCAAGTATAAGGAATGGGAAAAAGCCAATCCGGGTGACAACAATTGGATCGAGAACCCGTTTCACAAGAGCATTGGCTTCCGCCACGAGTACAAACACGAATGGAAGCCGTTCGATCAAACGAATGTCTACTTCGACGATGTGCTCCGGGAGATCGAGGCCGAGATCAAGAAATACAACCGGATCGCGGTGATCGTGCAGGGCCTATTCGACCGCTCGGAGGTCCTCCATCCGCACGTGCCGGTTCGCATGTGGGAGCCTGACAGTTTCGCCCGTTCGGTTGAACTTGTCTACGATGCGGTGACTCTGACCCACGGCGACAAACCGGACTTCGAGGCGTTTCGCGAGAAGTTGAACGCGCAGATCACGCCCGACAGCATACTCGTCGGTCAGGAAGACTACTGGCTACGCCGGGAAGCCGAACGCGAAAACAAACGCATCCGGAACGATTACCGGCATCGCGGAACCCATCCGAATTATAAGCGCTATCGCCCGGATGACAGTCCGGGACCGGGATACGTTGGCAAAGCGACTGAGTGGAAAGCACGCTCTCGCAAGGCTGTATTTCGGTGGACTCGCGAAAGTCGTGACTGGCGTCGTCCGCGCTACGAGCGCCCCGACGCGGTCAAACAATCCGTCGAGGTTCCGGCGAATGAACTACTGAACGTCTCGGCGTACAAACCGGGGGACTTCAAACAGTTCTTTTCCGATCCGCGTACGCGACGGGAGTATTTGAAGTGGGCGCCGTTGCTGCTGGCGGCCGAGGATTATCATGCTGGAAAGGTGCGCGATTCCGGCGGCGGTACAGTCTATGGAGTGCGTTACTGATGGCGAAGTTCGTTGTTTACCGTGAGGAGCCGGTTCGTGGTGGCGAACGCTCGTATCTCGCCGTTGATGACTTCACGTTGATCTGGCTCCCGACCAGCAACTATCCCACTTGGGATGATTGCAAGAAGCGCGCGACGGGTTTCTCGGAAATCGAGGCGACGTTCGCGATCCACCTCGCGAAGCTCGCCAATCCGCTCGCCTTGGTTCACCTCGACGTCGAGGAATCGGCCTGATGCTCGCTTTTATCTCCAAGTTACTGGGCGCCAAAGAGCAAACGTTGGCTCCATTTGAGCACTCCGACACGTCCGTCACGATCCTGTCGAAGATCGAGGCTGGGAAATTCTATCGGACGCGTGACGGAGAGAACGTCTGCGGTCCGATGGGGCTACGTCAAGACCGTCCGCGTGTGAAAGGCGAGCGTTGGGCGGGCTGGCCTTACTATTGGGACGATCACACCTGCTTCGGCTGCTGGGACCTCAATGGGCGCTCACGGTGGTGGAAAATTTGGGGCAGGCACCGCGATCTCGTCGAGGAATGCGAAGGGCCAAATACCATCGTCGCCGAGATGGACGCCAAACAGCGTGAAATCAATCGGAGAAATGCTCGTGGTTGATCGTCGCCAGATCGAACGCGCTCGCGAGAAGAGGGCCACCGAGGAAGCCAAGAAGATCGGACTCCCTCGCGAGGGTCTCTACAAGATCACTACCGGCAAGGGCGCGAAGAAGACAATCCAATGGGTCAGCGTCGAGGTCGCGTTCTATCCGAAGGTCCAGTGGTGGATCACCGACATGACCGATTACACCAACGGGCACAAGCCTATCAAGGGAACGCGGCGCAAGCTCGACGCGGCGACAATAAAGAGACTTGAAGACTGGCTTTGAGCGGCTGCGCGGACTTAAAAGGAATCACTGATGTCGAGTACGAAAATCAGATTCTACATTGGGGCCGGTCGTGAGTTGCGCCGTGTTCCTGTCGCAGCCATCGAGGAGAAGAGGTCCTATCCCCAGTTAGCGAACGCAGGCGTCATTCGTTACCTTCAAGTCATATGGTCGCCCGACGAACACAGATACGACATTCGGGGTGAATTGGCGAGTGCGGATGATATCGGCGTGCTGAATTTTGCCCCCGACACCAACCTTTTGCGTATGCGCATCAACGCCGCAGGTGACTGGTTCTCATCGCCGGATAGCTTCACAGTCAGACGTGTCAAGCAGCTAAACGCCGAGCAGCGGAAAAAGTACGCGCCGAGCGTTCTCGAAAGAAAGCTCGTGGAGGAAGATATTTTCGGTGGGAGCCGTGTTCCCTTCCTCAAGCCTGAATAGGCGAAAGAGAAATCGGCGGTATGAATTTTGATTTGTCCGCTACAAGTTGACAATTAGCATCATCCGTGCTACGAGGATTACATGCGCTACTATCTCGATTGCGAATTCAACGGCCATGGTGGCGAACTCCTGAGCCTCGCGCTCGTGCGCGACGATCTCATGGATCACTTCTACGCCGTCGCAAAATACGACGCACGCAAGCTCCATCCGTGGGTGAAGAAGAACGTGCATCCGTTCATGGACAAAGTGCTGCCGTCCATCACGATCCTGCGCTACAACGAACCGGCAGAACTCGCCCGGATGATCGAGACGTTCCTTTCCCGAGACAATGACCCGGTGATCGTCACCGACTGGCCCGACGATATTGCATACTTCTGCCGGGCTGTGATCACGAAGCCGGGCGAAATGGTCTCAGGGATTCCAAGCCTTAAATTCGAGATGCGTCGCGTCGATGCCTATCCGACGCGACTGGCAGACGCCGTCCAGCATAACGCGTGGTGGGACGCAGTCGCGCTCCGCCAAAAACTGATCGATATCGCGGAAGGGCAGAAGTAAATGGGTGGGATGTCGTTCAAATGCCCATTTTGCCCCAAGTGGTTTACTGACGGCGGTGCGTTCAAGGCTCACCTCCAAGGCGCCCACACCATCAAGAACGTAACCATTGAAGGCACCGCCAACCACATCACACTTTGGCACGCCCAGCGGCGTTTTTCAGCAATTCCGCTGCCCACAACCCCGGCAGCCCCGAATATATAATAGGTTAATTCGTCACTCGACTGTTGACAATTGAATTCGGGCTCGCTATAAGGTATCCGTTCAATCGCAAACGGAGTCGCAAATGGCAAAACGAGCACCGGAGATCATCGCAACGCACCTCGGCTTCGATCTCGCCGAGATGAAAGACTATACCTACCAGCCGGGCAGCTATCAGGTCGCCCTCTATGCCATCGGGGATTACTACTACGCCTCCCCGACGAAGGCGCAGACCGGCAAGCTGCCGAAGGACTGGCGCTGGCACAACGTCGGTACCGAATTCGGCCGCGATATCTATCGCGCCCACATGAACGACGACGCGGTGGAGGAGTAACATGGCTCACGCTCCGCTAATTCGCAGCCTCGCCGTGGACTACCTCGGTGTCCACAAGGCGAAACAGCCCGGCCTCACGGTCACAATCACCGGCCCGCTGGTGGATCGCGTTCTGGACATCCTCGCCGACCGTCAAACGAACCTGCACGAATGCGATCAGGAAGAGCCTGCTCTCATCGAAGGACTCAACAGCTACGAGTTCAAGTCGCGCCTGATCGAGGCCTTTGAGCGCGTGCTCGATCAAGACAAACAGCGCGAGAAGAATTTGGCGAAGCTCGTGTCGTCGCTCGGCTCTGCGATGCTCACTGTCGAGACCATCGAGCCGATCATCCAGCGCCACGGTTTCTCACTCGAAGGGAAGTTTTGATCATGAAAATGCGCAAAATGCATGAGGTGCGCTACTGGCCTTCTGCCACGGCCTACAGCAGGCATGTCGGCAACAACCCGCGCCTGCGCCCGTACGCGGTGGCGCGTAAGCTGGTTGCACGTCTGCGCCGCTCCGGCGTCGATGCGTTCACCAACCCCATCGCAGTGAGGGCCTGATCATGGATTGGTTCGAAGTCTCCAAAGACGGCTTGGCGAAGCTCCGCGAGGGCAAGCCCAAATGGTTCATCCTATACGAACTGCTGCAAAACGCCTACGACGAGAAGACGAATAACGTTTCGGTCAAGATCGAGCGCATCGGCTCCAGTCCATACGTCCGCCTGATCGTCATCGACGACAACCCGGAAGGCTTCGTCGATCTCACGCACGCGTTCACGTTGTTCGCCGAATCCGCCAAGAAAGTCGATGCAGAAAAGCGTGGCCGTTTCAATCTCGGCGAAAAGCTCGTACTGGCGATGTGCCGCAAAGCGTCTATCCGCTCTACGAAGGGCGCTGTGTACTTCGAGGAGTCCGGGCGCCGGTCCTCCACAAGCAACTGCCGCAACAGTGGTACCGAATTCGTCGGCGAACTTCGCATGACGAACGACGACATCGCGGCTTGCGAGGAAGCGCTTCATCTTCTGATCCCGCCGGAAGGCGTGACGACCAGCTTCGACTTCGGCGCCGGGGTTCAATACCTCCAGCCGTTGCCTCCCGAGGTGTCTTTCGCCGAGTCGCTGCCCACGGAAGTCGCTGACAGTGAAGGCGTCATGCGGCGTACGACCCGCAAGACCAAGGTCACGATCCACCACGCGGCCGATCAGGCGTATCTCTACGAGATGGGCATCCCGGTGGTCGAGATCGACGGACGCTATCATGTCAACGTCCATCAGAAGGTTCCGCTGAACCTAGACCGCGACAACGTCACACCGGCTTACCTCGCCAAGGTGCACGCACTCACGGTCGAGCATATGCGTGACAGCCTCAAGGTCGAGGATGTCAACGAATCGTGGATCAAGATCGCCGTGCAGGAAGGCGGCGACGATCTCTCGGACGACACGATCCGCAAGATTGCGGACCTGCGCTTCGGCACGCATCGTGTCGCGTATGATCCGTCCGATCCGGAAGCGAACAACATCGCCGTCTCGCAGGGCTATCAGGTCGTCCATGGCGGCAACCTGTCCGGCGTCGAGTGGGGGCTGATGCGCCGGGCAAATGCGATCCTGCCTGCTGGCAAGGTCACACCGTCGCGCCCGGACAATACCGTTCCCCGCATCACGATCCCGCGCAGCAAGTGGACGGAATCGATGGTCGCGATTGCCGCGTTCTGCGAAGCCGCTGCACCGCATGTCATCGGCGTCAAGATCAACGTGTCGTTCAGTAACAATACCACGGTGGGCGAAGTCGCGACTTACGGGCACCGCAATCTGGACTTCAATGTCGGGCGCCTCGGGTACGGCTTCTTCAGCGGGCCGTTACACAAGATCATCGACCTCGTGATCCACGAACTCGGTCACGAGAAGTCCGGCAATCACCTGAGCGCCGACTACTACGACGCGCTCACGGAGATCGGCGCCAAGATGACCATTCTGGCGCTGACACATCCTGCCCTTTTCGGGCCGCTGTATGCGGAGAGCTTACTGGAGGGAGCCCATTGACGATGTGTGAAGCGCTTCCTCCCGACATCACGCCGGAGAGTCATCCAGACCACTGGGTCGTCGGTCACAACTTTGTCTTCGGGATCAACGGAACCGTCTGGTACTGCTTCAGCCACGATGCTGGCGGCTACAACATGCGCGGATGGCATGACATCTCGGACGTGAAGAGCATCTCGGAACGCGCCATCGGTCGTACGTTCCACGTCATTCATGACGATGGGTTCACAGGGCTGCTCATGGCGAACGGGACGCATCGGGTGCGCTGATGAAGCAGACCAACGACATGAAGGCCCTCATCCGCGCCGCCAAAGCCTCGTCTTCCGGCAAGCTGGATGATGAAACGGCGGCGATTGTTGTCACCAGCGTGCTGCGGAAATTCTCCGAGCAAGACCCGCGCATGGTGGAGGTCGTCAACGACATCCTAGGTGAGGCATCTCAATGAGCGTCAATGCAGTCGCGCTCTTCGCTGCCGAGTTAGGCTACAAGGCTTGTGAGAAGGGCCACAACCTTCAGGCCACACTCATCGAAATACGGAAAATCCTCGGCGAGGAGACAACATCGAAGGCGGATGATTTGATCTTCGTCTCGATGCCCTACTCCGATCCGTCGCCGGAAGTGATCGAGGCGCGGATGGCAATCTATTGCCGCGAGATGGGGAAGTTCGCCTTGAAAGGTGAACGCGTCATCGGCGTGCTCTGGTTCCACTACGCACTCCAACAGGTCCCCGGGCTCGGCAAGGACTGGAAGTTCTGGAAGGAATACTCTGAGGCCCTGATCCGCAGATGCAAGAAAGTCCGCGTCCTCATGGCCCACAACTGGGAGGAATCCGAAGGTGTCATCGAAGAGACCAAGTTCGCGAAGTCACTCGGCATCACGGTCGAGTGGGTCCTCGTCTGAGCGCAAGCCGAAGATGTGTAAGGTCTGGCCCCGCTGCTCGTGCGTCGTGCAAGGCTACGTGAACCGGCGCGAAGATCGTAGCTGTGGCCGTAAACCCAAAGACCCGGCGGACGCCGTCGTTGTCCACGCATTGTGGTGAGGATGAGTCCACAAACGTCTCATCACTGGAAAGAGGTCCAAAAGGATCACAAATGGCGACGCTCTGACGGCGCCGTGGTTCTTTGGGATCGACGGTCGCCGTATCCGAACCCGGAAAACTCGAACGCGCGTATGTGGACCGCATGGGAGCCTGATCCCAGCGAGAAATACCTGCGAATGGGGAACGGACGACTGGGCTGGCCGCGCCGCTGGAAGACGCCTCAAGCGGCTATGGCGGCTGTTGACCGGGAATATCCTATCGCCGACTAACGCGGCAGGTGCACCGGTTCAACACCCATGCCAATCGTCGCATTCAGGTAAGCGCACACGATCCGCTTGACGAACGCCGTGTCCATCTCGTTTGGGAGCTTCTTCAAAGCTGTCCCTTCAGCGGCGATGAGCGCGGCGACACCGTTGAGGTGCTTGGGCTCTACGACCGGTATCACGCCGCGACCTCTTTCCGACCGTGAGTCAGTGTGATGAATGCGCGGAGGTGGGGAAGGAATTCCTTCCACTTCGCGATCCAAGGTCCCCGGAACGTGATCGCAAGCGTGTTGCCCTCGCTCGTCACCTTGTGGAACCGGTCACGCGGTGTGTAGATCGGGATCAGGCTCGGCGTGTAGACGAACTCGCGGCCGTCAATCGTACGCTCGATCAGCTTGCCCCACAGCACCCACGAGATCGCGTTGAACGCGTGGGTGTGATACGCCTCACGAGAGCCGTTCTTGAAATAGAGGAACGCGATGGAGAAGAGTGTCTTGGCTTCGATCAAGAAGAAGCCCCAGACGCGGGACAGCGGGCCGCCGTCCTTCATGAGCTTGAAAACCTTCATGGGCGTCCCCTGCCCTCCAGAGGTGGAGGCGGTGGCGGTACGTCCGAGCGCCTCTTCAAATAGGATCGCTCGGCGTCGAGTTCTGCGCGGCCGACGCGCCACGCGTGGTAGCCGGGGCAGGTCTCCGCTGGATAGCCGTTGCATGGGCCGCCGTGCGCCGCCGGTCGGCAACACTCACCCGGGAAATGCGGATCGCCGGGCATCCGCGCGACCTTGGTGATGACGTGACTCGAAACTCCGAGTAAATATGCGATGCCTTTGACAAACAAAGCGCGCTTGGACGTACGCCAAGACTTCTTCATGCACTCTTCCTTTTCATGCTACTGTAGTTCTACGCCGCGCGGGCTTCATCCTCGCGCTCCAATTTCACAAGCTGGAAACCGAGGTTCTGCTGGTTGTCCATCGCCTGCTGGAACATGAAGTCTTCACCATCAATGCGATAGGTGCGGTCCTGCATCGACGGCAGCGAGTTCTTCATGAAGCGCGAACGCTTCTGATCTTCGTTGTTGCCGCTGATGATGTCGAAGCGGTTCTCGCTCGCCCAGTCGAACAACGCGTTCGGTGTATGGACGAAGTTCGAGCCCTTATAGTGGAAGAGATCGCGCACGAATTGACGCGACGCCGCATCTTCGAAGTCCGACGAGACCACGTCGAAGTTGTCGATGAAGCCTTCCACGGCGCAGGCTTGGAGAACGCCGCCGACCTTCGCCGACCAGTCCTCAAACGACGCGCGCCGACGCTCGCTGAAGAGCGGCATGCCCATGCTGATCCAGTACTGGATCAGCGTCAGGATGTGGCGAACCGCGATGTGCCTATTCTTCTTGACGAATTCCGTATAGCCCATGCCTGAGATGTCGGGATGGCGGAAGATACGCGTGGTGGCGTCGGGCATCTGCGCGTTCAGGCGGATGTAGACCGTCCGGCGGCGCATTTCGTCGAGGATGACGGTGTTGTTGCCGGTGCCGACCCAGTTGAAGCGGTTGGGCACGCTGATGTTGCGGGACGCGCCGAGGAGGCGCCCGGAGATATTGTCCTGCGTGATGGCGCGCAGAAGCTCGCGGTTGTTGAAGTCCTTGACGTCGTCGAAGAACAGATGCGAGCGCGGTTCCTGCACGGCCGCGATCAAGCCCTTCTGCATTTCTTCTTCGTTCTGCGAATAGCGCGTTGCGGAGCCCGCCGCGCCGTCGAACAGCCACATGGGAAGCTGCCCCAAGAGCGTGCCGCCGGTGCCCGGCTGGGGCTTGTAGACGAAGAACACCGGCGTACGCCCATTGATCATGCGCCGCATGAACGGTGTAATGAGCATGGCAAGTGCGTTCGCCAGCGACGGTTCCCGACGCTCGCTACCCTGACTATCGGTGTCGAGGAACGGAAAGTCGCTCAGCAGTTCGGTGATGATCCAGTCGCGTGCTTCCTCGACGTCTTCGGCGCTCGGCGCACGCGGCACCTGAGGCATCGCGTCAAGCAGGCCATTCGAGATCAAAAGCAGGTTCTTGTAATCGGGGCGCTTCGGATCAAAGTGATAGCCATCCGCCGCAAGCAGCGTACCATCACGCAAAAACAGCGGGGTATAAATGACTTCGGGCGCCTGCGGGAGCTTATGGTACGCCTGCTCGAACACAAGGTTCGCCACGTCCTCCGGGACCTTGCCGCGTGCGCCGTCGCCTTGATCGCTGGTGCGGACAAACGCCACATAACGACAAAGCTCCGACCACAAAGTGCGGTTCGAGATGGGTTCGAATGAAACGCTTTCCTTGCCTTCGTTCCTTTTCGTCATGAACCGAACCGGCTCGGAGTCGATGCACGAGAACACAGGTTTCTTGGCGCGGTCATTCGTCGCCTTGAGCGACTTGACGCAGATGTTGAAGGCGTCGTCGAAGTTGAACTCGCCCTGATAGCGGAAGATCATCCGCTCGCCGTCCATCTCCTCATGCTTCGTGTCGCGCATTCGGTCGGTTCGCGCGCGCTTGAGGAGCTTCTGGACATCGGTCGAATTGACGCCGAGGACCTTCTTGAGGAGCTTCTCGGCCTTGACCTGCTCCAATGTTCCGAGCTTCGCATCCAACAACAGCGTGATCGCGTGTTGGACCGTCTCCTCGCTGGAGTCGCCTTCCAAGGCTTCGATTGCGGTGATGTAGTCCTTCTTCGCTTCGTCCTGCTTTTCGATCTGGACGGCGACTTCGGGCTTCTGATCCTCTTCGAGGATGGCATTGAATTGCTCATCTTCGAGCACGTCCTTCTCGAACCAGCCGTCCGCAATCATCTTGCCCAGCATGTCGAGATTGGTCTTGTCGCGGCAGGTCTCGTGACGGCAGGAGATCGTGAACCACTCGCTCGGCCCCTCGCCCGCGTTCACAACCAAGCAGGCGCGGTCTTCGGGATCACCGGCGTTGGAATGGCTCTCGTCGAACGGGCACTCGATCTCCAGTCCGTGACCTGTGTTGTGGCGAATGCGATCCGGCGCATTGGCTTCGATCACATCGGCGATCTGGAAGCCGTGGGCGCGTTTCAACGACCAGCGGCCGAGTTCCTTACCTTCCTTGGTTTTGGACTTGGACTTGCCCTTGTCGAGAGTCGCGGCAAGGCGCTCCATCGGATCGTCAAGTTCCAGCGTGCGCCAGTCGAAGTACGGGCCGCCAAAGACGCTGATCTCGAACGGCTTGCCGTCCGCGTGGCGCGGGAAATAGAACAGGCGTGAAGGATCGGTACAGGACGTGTCGAAGGGGACGTTGAGCAGACGCGCAAGTGCTTCCGGCACCTTCGCCCACTTGTCCATCGCTTCTTTCTGCGTCTTACCTTCGTTCTCGATGACGAAAGGCTCCTTGAACAGGAGAACCACACGATGCTTCGGCATCGGGTTGTGGCTGACCTGACAGACGATGCCTTTCTCGGTGTGATCCGTGCCGAGATATTCGGCGGATGCGACAATGTCTGCGTCCCACTGCTCGACCGTCGTCAGGAATTCGCGGATGAGATCGTCATTGATCTCGCGACCTTCGGACCACTTGATGACGCGATCCTTGTTGAAGTCGGTGTGCGTCTTAAGATGCGAGTGTGTAGTGTACCGGACTGCTTGAACCTGAAGCGCGGCCAATGCGGTATCGACCGTGCTCGACGGCGTGCCGGTATCGATATCGAGTCCCACGCCGTAGAGAGACTTGACCCGGTTCTTGAAGCGCTGGCCCGGAACCATGTCACCGAGCACAAACGCCGGGCCGTCTTTCCTGCCGACCTGATGCTGGCAGAGGCGCGCGATGAAGGCGCCTGCTGGCATCGACATCGGCTTCCACTGCTTCGACTCGCGGTTCGGGCCGAGGGCGACAGTGATCTCGTTGAAGTGATCGGTTTCGTTGTAGGGCGTGACGCAAACGGCATCACCATACGTCGCAGGTGTTTCCGGTTCGGTGGCGAACGCGCTATCCGCGTTGGGATCGGCTTCGACGACTGTGTCATCGAGCACATAGACTTCGGCAAGAACGTCGAACGAATAGACGCACTCGGGAGTCGTCTCCAAAAGCTCCCAGCCGTCCACGCCCGGGAGCGGAATGAACTCCTCCGGCGAGGCCATGCCGAGAGCGTCGGTGAGCAGCGAAATGCGGATATCATCGACCGGGGCGTCGAATGCCCAGACGAAGATCAATTTGTCTTCGCCGTGCTTCTTCAGAACAGCGGTGGGCTGCAAGCGGCAGGACGCCACATCGTCCACCGTCGCACCATCGAGAAAGCCGTGGACGAAGCAAACGCCCTGATCGGTGAACGGGCCGACATACGCTTCGCTCAGCCGCTCCTTGATCGTATCCCGATCAATTTCTTCGGCGTCCGTGATGATCTGACCGTTCAGGTCGAATGAGATTGCCGCGTCGGTAGAAGAAAAAACGGCGTTGAGGAATTCAGCGGCTTGAGACATGCACCATGCGGGGAATCGGGGTGAGCCGTGTGGGGACCGGCAGCGGCCAGCACCATTCCCCAATCGGCCCGGAGTGTCAAGAATTACGGATTTGCTGTCGTGGTCTGTGACTCTTGGGGAGAACGCAGGGCCTCGCGAACGACAATGGCCTGCTCGTGGGTGTCGAAACGAAGAATGACCCCGCCCATGAGCGGTAATTCGCAAGACGCATCCGCACCAACGGTTCCGGCGGAGCGCGCGGGGGCGATCACCACGCCGGGGCGGTCCATCGTCCGGGCGACGACAACCTGACCTTTACCGAATTCGAGTTCAACGAACATTCTTCAGCCAGACGATCTGAGGTGGCTTGCCCCGGCGGCGGATGACCTTCACGTGACCGGCCTTGATGGCGTCCGCGAAGAGTTCCTCGGGCTTCGGTGTCCGTTTGGAGCCGCGTCGCGGGGCTGAGCGCTGCGGTCTGACCAGTTCGGCGTAGAGGTTGTTCTGGACGGCATACTCGCGATGGTGGGTGCGCTCGCGGTGCTCGATGATTTTCGGAGGGAATGGCAGAGGGTCCAAGGCTATTTTCTACTCTCTTTGATGACGTTGACGACGAACGAGACGATCCAGACGATCCCGGGGAACGCAAAGTAGACCCACGGGGTGGAATGGAAGGCGACAAGCCGGACCAGAACGCATGAACACGCGACCAGAAGGAGAATTCCTTGCAGGGTAATGGGCGATCTGGGGCGGGTCAGGGTCTCGGGCTCCGTTTGGGAAGTCGCGATCTACGACATTCTGACTGATTTGTCAACACTTGCACTTGACAACGGACTCGATTTGATCTAATTCGTTGACAGAATGATGGATGAACCCACGCGAGACACGGGGGATGGCGCTCAGCCGCCCCGTAAGACGTTCAGGACGGCCTCGGCTGCCGAGGCGGCTGCCCAGCCTGTCGGCGGGAGACTGGCGCGTGCGCGCGCCGCAGCGGCCCAGACACGGCAAGAATTCACCATGGTTCGGGGACCTCTCGGGGTGACCAAGATATCCCTACCGCATCTGGACCTTTTCGGGGTTCTTTGGCGGCTTTGGGCCGCAAAACGGGTCACCGGGGAAGCAGACCCGGGCGTCGGGGTGGCGGAGATCGCCGAGACCGCTGGAAAAGCGGTCGGCAGCGTCCGTACTATTCTGGCAACGCTGATTCGGAACAGCATCGTGCGAGCCAAGAAAACCAGTGTTGGATGGGCAAGCAATCGAACGTCCTACTATCCGACCGAACTCGGCTCGCAAGTCCTCGGGATCGCGGAGATGTTCGGTGTCGGAACCAGTGTTCAGGTCGGTGGAACGGCTTCTGCATGGAGATCACGCAGTAGTACGGCGCCAGCCAGTATTTTTCAACACGCGGCATTTCTGCGTGGAATGGTAATCAAGAAGGGAGAATGAACTGAAATGCCGAGACTGAAGAACGAGCAGCTTGTCGATCCGCAGGTGACCAAACGGATCGGCCGGGCCATCGGAGGCACACACTGGCAGGCAGACCTTGCCCGTGCGATCCGATATTCGAAATCGCTCTTGACGCGAGCGCTCAACGCATCACGCTCACCGGACGAGGAATTCTTCATCCGCTTTCGCGGTGCGATGATCGCCCGTATCGAAGCGGTGAACGCGAATTTCACGGCGGCCGGGTTGCCGCATGCCGACGACGCCAAGACAGAGCGTGGGATGAAGCTGATCGCGCAAGGATGTGAACTGCTGCGCTCTCAGCAACCGGCGCCGGTCATGAACATGATCGACTCGGCGACGCGTGAGTTCGATGCGGAGATCGAGCCGAAGCGTAAAAAGCGCAAGAAGGCGGCGTGACGGTGAAGGCGCAGAAAGAAAACGCGCCCCAGCTACCGAGCGTCGCCGAACTTGTCGATGAGCTTTTCAGCGAAATTCAAATGGCCCAAGGCTATGCGCACTTCAGCGACGGTGCGCCGCCTTGGTCGCATCCGGAATTCTTCGCCCGCGTTCGCGGCCAACTTCGGTGGTCTGAAAAGGCGACCAAGATCATGCGCACCTTCCTGAAAAAATATGATCAGGAGCCGAAAGTCGGACGCCCTCTGAGGAACAGCCCACCGGTCGATAGGAAGCCTCGCTGAGGCTTACTTCGCGGCGTCGGTCTCGTCGGTGACGGCGTGCCACAGCCGCGTGAAGTAGCCTTCCGTGGCTTGCTCGTACTGCTTCACGTAGAGCGCGCGGCGTTCCGCCCAGCTTGCAACCGTGTCGTGGCAATCCTCATAGGCGGCGTGGAGATTCTTTTCGTACGCCGTCTTGGCGCTCTCTGAGCGCGGTTTGCCGTCCGCCGGACGCGTGGGGACAACCGGCTCGTCGGTGCACTTCGTGAGCGCCTGCGGGTAGAGGTTGTTGGGGTCGATAAGGCCGGATGGCGCGGTCGCGCATCCTGCAAGGGACACCGCAACAACGGCTGCGAGAACAAACTTCTTCATCGGATAATCCTTATTTCTGCGGGGCCGGGGTCGGGGCAACGGTCGGCTGACCGTTTTCCCTCGCGATCACGTCCAAAAGCGCGTCTTCCTGATCGCCGACCGGCGCAGTGTCGATGGCATGCTGCTCGTTCTGCTGCTGCACTACACGCGTCTGCTTCTTCTTCACGTCGTCGGTGATGACCGCCTGCGTGTCGGTGCTGGCCTGCGTGTTCTGCTGCTGTACGGCGATCACCTGCTGCTGCTTCTGGATAGTCTGGCTGCTGTGCCAGAGCACAATCCCGCCGACAACCAAGGCGATTCCGATCCACACACGAGCGTCGGTCGCGAGACTCAACAAATACGCGGGGCCGAGTGTCGGCGTGAACCAGATCGCGGTGGCGATGGCCGCGAGGACGATGACGAAAATCAACATGGGCAGGTTGAGGAACATGCCGAGGAAGGTGAGAAAAGTCATGGCGATCCTTTAGCCTTGGAACTGATAGACGGTGTCGTAGGCCCGCTGCGCGTCCCATCCGGAATAGACAAGAACCTCGGCGACACAGCGCCGGAACAGACCGAGTGAGGGTTTGCCGCCGACGTGTGCCCATTCGACGAACGCGACCGGGATCGTGGTGGGTGTCGGCATCTGCTGGAGCTTGGTCCACAGGTCGTGGATCGAAATCTCGCCAACGTCACGGCGCCCGGAATTGTGGAGGCGCTTCACGGACGAATTGTCGAAACCGCCTAGGCCGACGTTGTAGTCGAAACACAGAAGTGCGTCGAACTGCGTCTGCGTCGTGTCCGGCGCGACGCGGGTGGACAATGCAGCCGCGCGGGGATTGCAATCGGCGACGAAGAGAGCGTCGCCTTGCTCCCGTGTGCAGGACGGGGCGCCGAAGAGACGCTGCATGGCTTCCTGACAAAGTCGCGCCGCTTCGGACACGCCGAAAACTTTTTCGCTTATCTGGCGGCCGTCCGGTGTTGTCAGTACGTGACCCCACGCGATAGTCCAGATTTTATTGCCGTCGAGATACGGATAGGCGCGGAAGCTCTCGAACAGCTTGATGAGAGCTACGCCGTTGGCAGATGGCTGCAAAGGATAACCTGATTGTCTTGGATATTGACGACTATGCCGCGTTCGGCGACAATGTCAAGAAATCTGTCCACACAGGACTAGAAACCCATAGAGGCCGTCACCAGACGGTTCTTGCCGGAGCCGCCGCCTCCGCCACCACCACTTCCGAGGCCAAAAATAGGCAAAGACCACTTACCGGCGTTTCCGCCAACGCTGTTGTTGGAGTTGTCAATCGGGACAGTCCCGGCGGTGGGCACGATCTGGTAATCCACTCCCATGCTCTCGTTACCGCTGTAGTGTAGGTTCGTCCAGCCGGAACCGGGCGTGTAAGTTCCGAAACCTGAGCCTTGAACCCACGCGCAGAAGGCGAGATCGTTGTTGTTGGCGGTCGCCGGACCATTGAAGTTGGGCGCGGTCGATGTGGTGAGCCCTTCGAAAGCGCTGGTGATCGTACCCGTGAATCCGCTCACCTCAACGCAGATCGCGCTTGCGATGTTACTCGTCTCGACCCAGTAAGGCGGAGGCGTTGTCCCGTCGCCTGACAGAGCGATGCGGCCTGCAATCAGAAAGTTGCCTGTGTCGTCGAGAGGCTGCCAATCAGCCGACAGTTGGGCGGTCGCGAGGTTGTTGATGAACAGGATCAGCAGATTGCCAGCCGTGACCGGCGACGAGAACGTCACGTCGTGGTTGACGAAGATCGTCTTCTTATAGCAGGTCTGAACGACAGCGAGAGACATTACTGCAAGGTACCCTTGAACGTCATGCTGACATTCGCGCACGCCGAGTCTTGCGATGACGGGCATACGATCTGGAGGATATCGCCCGCTGCGAACGTCACAGCGGATGCGAACGTCACAGTTGCGATGCCGGTGTTCGCGATGGACACCGAGCCGATGGAAGTGATGGTGCCGCCACTGATCTTGTTGAAATTGTAGACGGTCGTGGCTGCCGGATCGGTCCCGGTAAAGAACACACTTCCGGGAAGACCGATGGACAGTTTCCAAGACTGTGTGACGCCAAGGTTGATCACCTGCGAAGCGTCAGGTTTTCCGGAGATCGAGAACCCGAGACTTGCGGGGATCACAAAGAACTCCAACCCGTCTTCTGTCGTCTTGACGCGAACGCCTTTAAGGCCGTCCGTTGAGTAGCTGCTTGGAACATCGCTCAGCGACGTGAATGACGCGCCCGCGACCGGCGCCGCACCGCTGGAGAGAACCGTGATCGTGGTGCCGTCGCAATAAAGAAACGCCGCCTGCCCCGCCGTAACAGTTGCATCGCCGGTGCCGGAGCCGCCGGGTTTGACCGTGACGGCGTGGCTTCCGGTATTCGACACGAGGAAGGCGCGTTTGCCGGTGAAGGAGCCTGACGCCGCCGGTGTGTTCAGGTTGCGGGCGGCAGTGTTGCCGGAGAGAATGAAAATGAAGTTCTTCGTGAACTCGTCGATTGTCAACGAGTGATCTGCGCTCGCCAGACTGATGGGGAGGCCGTCGTTCGAAGCCGCCTCCAAGATCGCGACCGCCGTATTGATCGTCACTTCCTTCTGATTCTGGTTGGAAGCCACTTCGGCGATGTTGAGGATGGGTGTGTAGTCAGTCATAAAACTCGTACTCTGTGAGAGGGGGTTGAAACTAAAGGGAAATCATGGATTGTCAAGAATTGCGGCAGTCCGTCGCCATTCCGGGCTAACACATGATGATCAAGACGCCGCGTCGTTTCTTGGAACTATGTGCGATCCAGAGTTCGGCACCGATCTGCGTGGCAACCATGACGGTCGTTCCGTCGTCGGTGGAACGCCAGACTTCAAGGCCGATCTGCGTGAACTGCGCCGAAGGAGTGGTGGTATCCCAAACCTCCAAGCCGATCTGCGTCACATTCATGTTCGTCGGACCGGTCGCACCGGAGCCGAGGATCAACTGGATGTTGGCCTGCGGATTTCCCGAGGAGGACATCGTGCAGATTGAGGAGAACGTTCCTGACGTAGAAAAGAACTTCTGGACCGTGGCCCACGACCCGTAATCGCCGAAATCAACGCCGGGCAAAACGACATCGCCGTTCGAGAACGACAGCAGACTACTGCCGTCGTAATTCGAGAAGCTGGACAGCACGAGGGCATTGGCAGGCACAGCATCCGAAGACGATGTAAGAGTCGTGCCGCTCGCTTGACGAACGTGGGTGATGCTGAATGAGTCCGTGGACCACGCGCCTGTCGTGCCGCTGATCTCGTGAATCGTGACGCACCAGAACGCACTTCCCGCTGTCGCGAGTGCGGGCAGCGCGAGTGTGTCGCCGGACACTGCGTACCGATAGAGGAGCAGCATTTGCTTGGTCGTGCCGCTCACATCATCCTGATCGGTCCAACTTGTACCAATCGTCGGGTTCGTCGAACTACCATTCCCCCAACTCAGGAATGCAACGATCAAATTGCCCGGCAGCGGGTCCATGTCGAGATTGATGGAGCCCGGCGTGCCGCTCGCTGCTTTGATCTTCGACTGACGGATCGTGTAGTGCGTCGGTTGAGACCCGGCGAGCACGAGTTGAATGACGCCAGCCGGTCCACTCGATCCCGGAAACGTGACCGTGCAGTTGAGTGTCGTCCCTGCTGTTGCGACCGCTTGATGGGCGCAGCCATAGGCACCATAGGTCGCGTTGTTGGACGTACTTTCGTCACTCGTCCAGCCGCTCGAAAACGTCGAGGTGCCGTTGCCATTGTATTGTGCGAAGCCGACCAGAACGAGCGCGTTCGCCACGTCGGTCCGCATTGTCGGTGTTGCCAGACTCGAAGCGCCGCTTGAGTAGCGCATGCTCACGCTGTGGCAGTCGGTGGCCCATGTTCCCGTGACGCCGCTGATCTCTTGAACGGAGCCGCCCCAATACGTGTTACCGGCGGATGCGAAAGATGGGAGTGCGGTGGTATCGCCGGACTGCACATAGCGATAGAGACCCCACTCGACTGCACCCTCGGTCTCAGATTCGCTGATCGCAAACGACTTCCAGCCATTGGCAAGTGTCACGCTGTTGCGTGCGATGTTACATCCGACAAATGCAATCAGCAGGTTCCCCACAGTCGGCGTCGAGCCGAGCGTGATCGAACCCATAGGCGCGCCGTTGTTCGCGCCATGCCCAGTTGCGTGTTGGACGACTGCGAGTGTCATGGATTAGCTGACGACTTTGGGACCAAACTCAAGATTGGCGACGCCGGTTGCTGTCCAAGCGGCACTCGTTGCAGGGTCGGTATCTTGATACATCACGAGGTTCTGCATCGCCGTGGACAGTGTCAGCGTCGTTCCATCGACCGAAGTCGCGCCCGACTTGATGCGGACGGTTCCGGTACGCGCACCGGCGTCCGACTTACCCAAGAACGCGCGGATCGACACGCCGAGGATAGCAGATGGCGTCGTTGCGAGACCCGGATTGGAATAGAGATCGTAATCACCGGCTGTCGAGTCTTGCAGATAGCTCACCACACCGTCTTCGATAAGCTCCTGCACATAGGCGAAGTTACCGCTCGGCGTGATTGCCATGGCGACGTAAGCGAGCGGCACGTTGTTGTTCGCTGTCGGCGCCATCGGACTATCGAGGCCCGACGAATAGCTGCGGCTCTCAAGCCACACGTTCCACAAACCGTTGTCCGATTTGATCGTGAACGCAGCGTCGGCGAGGACGACAACCCAATAATTCTTGTTGGCTAAGACCGAAGGCGGCGTGCTGAACGTAAAGTCCACCAAGCCCGTCGCGGGATTTGTCACCACATTCGACGTGCCGTTTGTAATCAGAGCCCCCGGAGACCCGGACGTGCCTGTGTCGTCGTAAATACCCATGACGATATGGCCCGTCATCGACGCGTTGAAGTTCAGCGTGACTTTGCTGATCGTTCCGGGGATCGTATTTGCGATCTTTTGGAGTGCGTACTGGTTGTTCGCCGACAAGCTACGCGTGTTGCCTGTCAAGGCTTGACCGACCGTCACAGTGGATGTGGCGGGTGTGAACTGCTTCTGCGCCGTATCCGCGTTCGGCATGATCTGCACGGCGCGGAAGTCACCCATCCAGCTACTCCAATTACCCGAGCCGGAACCGGACCAGAGGGCAAAATCGTCGATGCGCAGATTTGCAGTAGGCGATGCGACCGTCTTGTAGGCATCCCATTTGTTCGCATAAGCGTTTGAGGACGACTTGTTGTTGACAGTCGTCAACGAGTAGTCGTCGGAAGTCGCGCCGTTCTTGCGCACATGAAATTCGCCGTTGGTGCCGTCGATCACCACCTTGAATTGGAAGTGAGTCCATGTATTTTGGGACCACCCCACCGTATATGTGCCGAGCAGTGTCGAGCGGTCGCCGCGATAGAACAGAATATCGCCGTTGGATTTGAAACTGATCGAGCATTGAACCGTCGCACCATCGTAGAGGCGATAAGCGACGAATTCCGACGTGCCGCCGAATGAGGCCGGATAGATATGGCGACCGCCGATATAGACAGTCGTCTCGTTCGAACCGAAACTCTTGGAAAGTTGAACCTGACCCGAGCCGGAGCCGGTTCCGAACGCGACGCATTGGCCGACGCCGAACGGCGTGGCCGTGCTGAGCGACATTTGCGTCGTGTCGGCGATGTCCCAATGATTGAGGGCCAGATCGGCGGGCGTGGCCGCGAAATCGAATGAGTCGCGATGGATAAGAGACATTAAAGCGTTCCAACGAAGGTGAAGGAGATGTCAGCGCCGGTGGTGTCTTGCGGGGACGGCGCTTGGATGCCGAAGGTATCGCCCGCTGCGAACGTCACAGATGAGGCGAACGTGACGGTTGGGGTACCGGAAGTGCTGAATGCGACGCTGCCAATAGAGGAGCCATTCTTGCTGAGGGCGAACGTCATCGTCGCGGTGGGGTTGGTCTTGATCTTGAATTTGCTGTTTGTCAGGCCGGATGCAAACGTGACGGCCCGCACCATTTCAAATTCGAGAATGAATTCGCCGTCGTCGGGCTGTCCGGGCCAGAAGAAGCCGATGTCGTAATGGGTCGTGCTGCCGGGTGAGTAGGTATCCCACGTCGTGAGATCGGCTTCGAGTTGATACGTGGTTGCGTCCGCGACGACGTAAACAAGCATGCCCTCAGTGCGGCGTTCATCAGGGATCGCGTCGCGTGCGGTTGTATCCGCGACCGCGCGAAAGCCTCCCTTGCCGTACTGCTCGTCATGGGTGGGATAGATATCGTCCGTATCGAACGGCACCACCGGCGCCGCGACGTTTGTACCTTTAACTGCTGACATTTAGGCCCAAGTCACCGGAATTGAGGCGCCGGACTGAAGCGTGTCCGAGCGCAGAACGTTGTAGGAGGTCCCACCGACACTGACCGTCGTCACGCTGAAGGCAGAGAACGGCAAGCCATTCACGACGACGTGGTCGGGCGTCCCGAACGTCGCCGGGTAGCAGAAATAGAAATACTTGCTACCCGAACAATTGTACGTGACGGTATTGTCGAAGGTTGTTGCGAGATCGGTATCGCTCAGCGCGAGAATGTCGGATTCGGCCAACGACGCGAGAGCCGAGGCGCCCCAGTAACGGGCAGTCGGCGAAGGCGTGCCGGAAATCGTGATCGTCTTCTTCGTTCCAAAACCACGCCCCGTGATACCCAACTGATAAACCTCGAAGGTGATCTCAGTAAGTTCCGAGGTGAAGTCGGCAGCGACATCGGCCGCTGAATAGATCACATACGGGAAATCGACGGGCGTCGTACCATTATCGACGGAAAGCGTGCGAACCACATCACCGGTGTCAGGATCGTAGATGTCGATCTCATACGCTTCCTTGGTCTCATTGAGCGGTACTGTGCCTGTACCATCCATCATTTCGCCGCCGTAACGCGTGCGCCGCTGGAAGGTCAGGCGAATGTCCGCGCCACTCCACGCCGCGTCCAACTGGCACGGTGCATAGGGCATCAGATCGCGGGGCTCGTAAGTGATCTGGGTAACGATTGCCGTCCCGACATCCATGCCGGTTCCGACTGCTTTGTACCAATAGTTCTTGTTTCCGGCGTCGAGGCCATTCTGCGAGACCGCCATCGTGTCGGTCGAGAGGAACACAAAGGATTCATTTGCTTGGTGCGTTGCGCACGCCCACTCGGTGCCACGACGGCCGCGCAGCAGATTCGAGATCGTCCACGTGCCGTCGCTGTTTTGCACCGCATCGCGGAACTGCATCACCTCGTCACCGAGAATGAACATATTCGCGCCGAGCATGAGTTCGTCATCGGTGACGGACTGAAGATCGAAAGACGTAATCGCCGGGTAGATGATGATCTGCGTCTTCCAATCGAGCGCGTAGCACCCGTTGGCGGCATCGGGCGTTGCGGTCGTGACTCTTCCCCATTCCATATCGCGGGGGAATACCTGCAAAATGGAATAGCTGTTCGCGTCCAGCGATACGAACAAGGTCGTACCGTTGTAGCCACTCGGGGCCAGATTGCCGACACCCGTGTAGTAGATGGAGAAATTGCCATCGCCGACGTTGTCGATGTCGCGGAGGTACGGAGTATTGAAGATGAAGGCGCGTGCAGGCAAAGGGGGCTGAAGCGTTTGACCCTGCCCGTTACCGCCGTCGCCCGTGAGGTTGAAAGTGTATGTGCCGGAGTCCTGCCCCAGCGTATCCGCCTCGGTCGTGTAATCCGCGCCCATTTCCGTGCGCTCGATACGCTCGAAATACGAACGGCCATCAGCGAGATTGACCGTGATCAGATCGGAAGGTTCGAGATAAGCGTATGCCAACGGCAGCCGCGTGGCGTGCTTGGTGCGCTCTGCCCATGTCGTGTAGAGCATCGCGTTGACGCGATTCTTGGCTTCCGTGGCGTCGAGAACGAGGTTCGCCTCAACAGTGTCCTGCTGGCGCGAAAACACAGTCGGAACCGGCGCAAGGATACGCTTTGATGTTGCGGTGTTCTCCTCGAAGTCCTGATCGATATTCAGATACTTCAAACTCATCGACGCCGGGATGTCTGCTTCCGAAAGTCTGGACTCTTTCCAGAAATCGGAGGTATCCGCGCTGCTGCCGCCGGGCGAGCCGAGAGCCTTGTAGCTGATGGTCTCGACCGACGTGTCACCGCCGCGCATCACGAGCACAAGCTTTCCGTCACGCTCAAAGAAGTCGAAGAGATAGATCGACTGAAGCTGGGAGATGATGCCCTTGATATCAGTCTGTTCGGCAAAACCGTAACCGGACACAGCAATAGAGATGCCAGCCGACACGTCGAATTGGTCGTAACTGAGTCCGGCGGAAAGCATAAGTGACGTCAGGATGTCGGCCAGCGTGACCGCCGTACTCCCGTAGGCATTTGCGCTGATGACAAGCGAGACACCGCTCGTTCCTGCACGCAGTACGACAAGCGCGCCACTCGTTCCGTCATAAACCTGATGGCCCTCACCTGCGATTGCGGGCAGCGTGAGGATGACGTAGCCATTTTCGCCCGGGTTACTGTAGTCTACGTCGGAGTGATTCAGCCAGTTGTTATCAGTATAGGCGGCCTGATCCGGAGAGCGATTGATGAACAAGCCGGTGTTCATATCGATGAGCCAGAGCGAGCCGTTCGCAGTCCATGCGATCTGATTGCCGTTGAAGTTCTGACCGCGCCATCCATGGGTCGGGAGCCACGGAACTTTCGTCACCCACACAGCCGAATTCGTATCGAGCGAAAACTTCGAAACGTAATTGTGCAGGGAGGAGGCGTACATCATGATGAGGCTGTTGGTGGCCGCATCGTACGCGACTGCTTTGATACTGAAGTCTGTTGAGCCGCTGCCGATGTCCGGATCGGCAAACGTCACAAACGGAACAGGTGCGCCATTGTTCATAAAATAGACGGTGAACGACGTAGAAGTGATCGTTCCTTCGTGGTTACATGCCGCCACGTAAAACTGATTGGCTTCCGCTCCCGCGCAAGCGCATTTGGACGTGTAGTAATTGCCGATTGGCGGATAGGTAGTGCCGCCGGGGTCGGTAACAAGCGGCTTTGTCCAGTCCCAGATGTAAATAACTTCTCCGAATGAGCCGAGACCGAGATACGACGTTCCGGTAACGTCCATGACGACGTCTGCGCACAGCGGGAATTTGAGATAACTCGGGAACAGGGTGTCGAACGGTACGGCTTTACCCATGTTGTTCAGGGTTGAAAACGTGATCGGATCGACTTGCCCGAATTGCGTGTAGTTGGTCAGGCCGCCGAACTGGCAAGTGACTGAACCATCATAGGCGATACCAACCGCAGTGAAGACCTTACCGGAAGTCCAATCGTTATCGATTGCGCTTACGGGGTAGCCAAAGCCGTCGATCTCTCCATCAGAGAGACGCATGCGCACAAGTGCATTGTCGTCGCGCACGACGTAGAAAAATCCACGCACATAATCGACGGCCATACCGCTGCTGGCGTCTTCGATGTCGGTGAACGGCACCGTTCCATCGACGGTCCACGGAGTCGAAGGAACACCCGCCGCTGGACCGGCATAAATTTCTGCCGCGATCTGCGGAATCTGGTTACCGAAATCGGTCAGGAGAAAATCGCGGAAGAGAATATAGCAGGTGCCGCGATAGGCGGGCGTGTTTGTGCTTCCGACCTTCGCCTCGATGATCGGATCGGGCATCTGATCTTCTGTGCCCTGATAGAACGTGATGGCATATTTGCCATTGTTGACGTTTCGGGAATTTCCCGTCGCGTCGTAGATCAACTTGCCGTTTGCCCAGATGCGGCGAAGCGATTGCACAGGCCCTTTGCAGAAGGCCATCGCGAAGTTCGCCGTGTAGGTGTACTGATTGTAGTATTGACCGATACCGGCCTTGGCTTTGTGCTTGTTCTCGATGATGCCACCGGACCAGATCATGTTGCCGCCAACGCGCACGGTTCCCCACACTTCCGGAACCGGGTTACCGTAAGTGGATGCCGAAACGCTGAGGTCCTTGAGACGCGGACCTTCGGCCGGGAACAGATATGAAATGATGCCGCTCGCGACCGTTGAGATCGCGAACATCGCCAGCATCGAGAAGGGATCACCCATCATTAGTCTTCAACTCCGGGGAAATCGAAGACCGCGCGGAAGTGCTTGCTCAGTGTCGGCTCATAGGCTTCTTCGAGCGCCCACTTGTTGTTGGCAGCGCAATGGATGATCGAGCGGCGTCCATAGTGATCGGTCGCAGTGATGCCGAGATGGCACGGCCGATTGCCGTTCTGAAAGATGATCAGTTGACCGTCTTTCAGCGGCGGGTGAACCTGCGTGAACATCCGCTTGCCGGGTTCCATGAAGAGATCGGCATCCGGATAATTCGTGTAGCGTTCCCAGTCCTCTGATTTGAGTCCAAACGCGGCGCGCACGAGAACGACCAGACCATAACAGTCCATGCCGTTCGGGCGGCGGCCCATCTTGCGCCAACGTGCTTTCGCAGCGACGTGTTTGCGTGCTTCTTCGACGATTTCGGAACGTTTCATTTTAGTTGGATGGTGCGTTCGGTGTTTGCATGTACGCGTCCTGACCCGGCACATCGGGGAAGGCACGAATGTTGAGAAGATTGTTGAACGTGCCGATGCACGTTTCGCGGCGTTTGTCGCAGCCCGGATGGATCACGAACCGGTCACCTGCGGTGATCTCGAAGAACGTCCGCTCAAATAGCGTGACGGTTCCCGAGAGCCACGTCCGCACTTGCATGTTGCGGCCGGTGTTCAAACCCGTTTCCCAGATCAGCAGTCCGCCGTCGTAGTAGCCATCGGGATGCGGGAGCGTGGCTGTGAAGGCCTGACCGGATGTCGGGGACGTAACTGTGGTCACATCCTTGAACGACTTGATGCACTTCCACGTGATCGTGCCGTCCGTGTAGGTGGCCCCAAGGAGTGCCGAGAATGCTGGCTCCGTACCTCCGGTGACGCCGCCGTTCTGGGCCTGAAACATCACGCCCGATGCCTGATCGTCGGAATTGAACGTCCCGTCAGGATCGTTGAACGCCATCTGGTAGCCGCCAAACGCGGCGCCATATCCGAGATGGTCGTGCTTCTTCCCCATGAAATCGACGCGGATTTTCCGAGTCCCTGCTGGGATCAGAGTCGAGTCGGTGGAAAGCGTGATCCAGCGGTCCTGCGCATACGCGTGGATGCCGGTGTCCCAGACGTTCGTCAGGACGCCGCCCGCATCGACCGCAAAGAGGCGTAGTTGGGCCAACCCCTGAGAGTCGTTCAGGCCCACCCAGCCCTTGAAGACGATGCGGCAAAGTCCGGTGTCGATGTCGGCCGTGACAAGACCGGATGCCACAAGATCGACGTCCTGATACATGCCGAGGTATTCGGTGTCGTTCGTGCCGAACTGATCGGTGATCGCGGCAAACAACGAACCGCCGGGCGGCGATGTCAGGCCGTGAAAGCTGGACGAGAAGAACCACTGGCCGTCCGGGCTTCCGTAGGTGACCCAGTCGTCGGGGAGACGCGCGGAAGTGCCATCGCTCTGAGACGAGAAGTCGTTGTTGCTGGAATCGGCGTTCACATAATCGGTGGCCGACGTGATGTGACCAATGACCACGTCACCGGCGCGAAACGGGCAAAGCGCCTTCCACCACGGCGGGTCGAGGGCGATCTTGCAGCGGTTGTCGCCGAGGTCGGCCGCGCACTCGGGGGCGTAAGGCTCGCCGAGGCGATAAGAGAAGACCTGAGAAAGGCCTCGAATTTCCGCGTGAAAAGAGTTGTCCTCGTTCTGCTCGATCTCGCCGATCCAGCCGGTGCGAAGATTCAACTGACCGGAGTCGGGGTCATTGTAATTGACGATGAAGACGTGCACTTCAGCGAAATCGAACAGACCGCCGCCGATGTCGGTGCGCGCAAAAGCGTCGGAGTTCAAAATGCCGTTGATTTCCATCGAGTCCACTTCCATCGTGGAAGTGGTCTGAACGGACGACCGCGCATACGAGTTGAACGGTAGATAGCGGACACCGTTCACCGTCACGACATCATCGTGATCGGTCAGACCGAACGATGCGCCATCCCTGCGGATGATATTGACGCACGTGCAGACAGTGGTGACTTCACCCTGAATATGGGTTTTGAAGGTGTCGCTGATGGACTTCATTTAGGTGAGCGCCTCACCCCAGTCGCGCACCTCAACAAGCGGAATGCTGTTCCACGACGACGTGTTCCAGAACTCCTGAACGACGTCGAGATGATCGGTGTCGAAGCGGACCGGAACGTGAAACTGACCGGCGCCGATCACGATGGACTGACCGGTGGGCGGTGCCACAACGAACGTGATGACTCCGGTATTGTAGTTGACGGTGTAATCCGTAGGCGACGTCTTCACGACGCCGTTGACCGTGACTCCCGCGATGGTGTTCCACGCGATCTTCGTCAGCTTGCGGCCGTAGGTGTAGGTCTCCCCTGACTCCGCCTGCGTCGAGACGTAAGTTTTGATGATCTGGAAGGACAGGGTCGCGCCGTCACCGACCGCAATCTGCTGGCTTGTGATGTTGAAATCGTTGTAGTCCAGATAGCGAAAACCGTACGCGCGCGCTCGCCGGGCGTAGAAGAACGCCGTCAGCGCATCCATCTGCTCCTGATTCTTGATGCCGTGGCTAACGTCGTACTCGGCCTTCTGGTTGGCCCAGTCGATATTGCGCTGTTCGTAGCCGGAGTCAGCGGTGAAGATTGTGGTCTTGAAGCGGGGACCACCACTCGAATTGTACGAGATGTCCACCGGGAACAAGATTTCGTGGAAGGCAGCCATAGGGAATCGTTTTTCAGCCCGGGTTAGCGGTTTTCACGGATGAGGTCGGAAATGAGGGGATTTCAGCGCGCCAGAACCGCACGGAAGCCGAGGTGCAGCCGTGATCTCACGAATTCCCGAGATCGTCAAGAATTACGACATTTGGTCGTAATTCTTGACTTACCGGGTCGAAGTGATCAGGTTCCGGGTCGCAGCCCGCTTCATGTCGCGGTTCTGCTGACGCTGGATGGAGTTGCGCGACTTGCGGAACGCATCGGGGTCGGGGGCGATGACGGTGATGTTCGAGGACACGTTGAAGGACGGCGCCATGTTGTCGTTCATCTCGACCGGAATCTTGCGGCCACGGCTGAGCGGGATCACGGCTTCGTTCGGGTGCGCGATGATCGGGATACCGCTCGTGATGCCGCCTTCGGAGAAGTGCGGCGCGTCGCGGAACGTGCGGGCGCTCACCATTTGGCTCATGACCGGCTGGGTCGAATAACCGCCCTCTTTGAAGATGCCTGAGAGGAAGCTCAGGATCGAGGATGAAGTCGAGCCTGCGCCGCCGCCGGTCCCGCTCAACAGGTTGTTGAGGAAGCCGCCGCTCTGCCCGCTCTTGCCAATCGCCGATTGTGCGAACAGATTCAGGATCGAGCCGAGGATATTGGCCTGCCCATCCTGATGCACGGCGTTGACCGTGTTCGTGGACATCGTGCCGATGATGCCGTTCGGATTGTGGTACGTCGGCTTCGCCGCCGGACTAAACAGCTTGTCGAGAAGGCCACCGGCGATACCGAGGCCGCCCAGCAGCCAGTTGCCGATACCGCCGGTCTGGTTGCCGCTGCCCGAAAGACCCAACATCGAGCCGATGCTACCGAAGAAGCCTTGGTTGTTGTCGTTCGTCGCGACCGGCGGCGTTGTGAGCCCGTTCGAATACTGACCGAAGATGTTCGGCGTGACGTTCACGGACTCCAGCCCGGAGTCGCTGGTACCGGAGCCAAGGCCAGAGCCGAGGATCGTCTGCGGTGTCACGTTCACGGGTTCGATACCCGACGTCGCGCCCGCGAGCGCTCCTGTCGGAACACCTGCCGCGCCGCCGAGCGCGCCAACGCTCTGTGCGAACACCGAGACCGAGGTCTGGAACGTGTCAGATGCGGACGAGAAGGTCGTCGCCGCTTGCGCCTGCGTCTGCTCCGGCGATTGTGCGAGGCCGAGGCCCTTGAACAGGCTACCCAGCACGTTATCCATCTGCGCCTTGACGACCTGCTTGCGGATGTCGTCGAAAAGCTGCTTGAACGCAGCGCCGGGCTTCGCATCGCCAACCGCGATGTCGGTCAGCGTGCTCGAAAGACCCTCGGCAAAGTTCGCCTTGATGTCTTCCATGCGCTTGGAGATCGGCTCAAGGCTGTCAACCCAGCGCTGGAAGCCCGGCGGGTTCTCAAGCTCCTGCTTCAATTGCGCGTAGCTCGCAGCGATTTTCTTGTCGGCGTCTGACGCGGCGGTGCTCAAGCGCGCCAGTGACGACGTGCTGAGGCCTGTCATGCCTTGCAGGGCCTTGATGTAGCTGTCCTGATAGGCACGTTGCGTCGGGTTCAGACCTTGGCCCTGACCGAGAACATCCAGTTCCTCACCCAGACCTTGGATAGAGGCTGAGCGATTTTCATTGAACTGTGCCTGTGCACCCCGCGTGTAGTACGGAATCTGGTTGGCCTGAGCCTCCCGTGCCTGCGCCAGCGTCTCACCGGGCTGGGCGTGTGCAAGAATTTGTGCATTGACGAGGTTGGCGACCGCGTTGTTGGAAGTGCGCGCAGAACGTGCAGCTTCCGCATCATTCAAGGTCTTCTGGAGTTCGATCTGCGCCTTCAACGTGTCGGTGCGATCTTTCTCCGCCAAGAACTGTGCCTTTGCGGCGGCGGTATCGACCTTGCGACGGTCGTAGCCCTCCTCAATGAGAGCGTTGAGCTTTTCCTGCCAATCCGCTTCGTCAGTCAGACCCTTCACGCGGAGCGCGGTGATGTCGTTCGCCTGAGACGCCAGACGGTTCACCTTGCCGATAGGATCGACGGCATCCTTAAGGTCGCGCTGATACTTCACTTCGGCGGCATCAAGGTCGCCCAGCGTACCGGCAAACACGGTCTTGTACTCGCCACCGAACTTCTTGATGTTGTCCTGCTCGGCCTGAATGATTTTGGCGATGTTCGAGAGGCGTTCTTGATCCTGCGCCAGCGCACCCGCAGCCGGGCTCGCACCTGCTGCGAACGACTCGATCTGCTTGTATTCCATGAGGCGCATGCGCGCGATCTTGTCGGCGTCAGACTCGGTAGGCTGCGCACCGATGCCGCCGGGCGCCGTCTCATCCTGACTTTGGTCGCTGAGCGATCCTTGCGCATTCATCAAAGCCGCTTGCGAGCCTGCGACGCCGATCTGGTTCGGTCGGCGATAACCCACAACCTGATTGGCTGCGAAGTTCTTGATCGAGACGCTGTCGTTCTGATTACCGCCAAGAACGTTGACGGAGCCGTCGCCATTGAAGCCGGAGAAGAAGCCGACGTGACCGGTGTCGCCCGCCACCTGCGGCTTTAGGACAACAATGTCACCCTGATGCGGCGACTTGACGGCTTCACCATAATTCTGGAACGACGACGCGTTGAGCTTGCCGGTCGTGGCGACACCGTTTGAAGCGAGAACCGCGTTCACGAACGCCGCACACCACGCGACCTTCTGCGGATCGATGTGGATGCCGCCGACCTTGAACAAACCTTCGAGTGTGTTCTTGTCGCTGGACTCGTTTTCGCCGAGGTGACCGTAAGCGGTCATGTAGAGCGCACGGCCGGTACCAACCATCACGTTGGAATTGTCGGAGCCTGCGCCGCTCGGAGCGAAGCTGACGGGCGCGCCACTATCCACGACACCACGGAGAGCCGGGGGCGGTCCCAGAGGTCCGCCGACCGAACCACGCGGCAACGTCTGGCGCGCGTATGTACCGTCGATCAGTGAGACGATTTGCTTGCGCAGATCGCCGTAGTCGAGCTTCTGGGAGTCCTTGTTGAACTGCGCCATGGCATCTTCCATGAGCGTAGCGGCGCGCATGTTCGCCTGCGCTGCGGCCTGCTGCTGAACAGCCGCTTCGATTTGCTTCTGCGACGCCGCATCGACATGCTTGCCGCCGTGCTCGTCGGCAAAGCCTTGCGTGTTCGCCAACATCTGACGGTAGATCGCCGGGATGCTGTCGCTGGTGAAGATGCGGCCAATGTCGTTATTGACGCCGTTGACCAGTGCTCCCGTAAGGCCGTGCTGCTGCTGCTTACCGGCGGCGTAGTCCTTCATTGCGCCGGTGATGTTGCCGTGGATGACATCGTTGATGATCTTGCCCCACGAAATCACTTCCGCGATAAAGCCGCCGATGGCAACTCCGAGGACAGTGCCGATAGCGTGCGCGAGATCGAAGATCAGACTGAACGTCGCTTTGATGACAGCCGCGAGGCCAAGGATCGTCTTGCCCAGCGTGAGGGAGTTCGCGCCGAACATGCCGAACGTGTTTCCGAGGCTCGCAAGCAAGCCTTCCACGGAATCCCCGACGCTCTTAAGCGCGCCGCTGGCGACATCGCCATACGTCACCTGATTGCCCTTGTTGGTCGCGATGCCCGCCAGCTTATCGCTGACCAGCGCAAGCGCCGTAGCGGCGGTGATGGCAATAGGCCCAAGGTTGCTCAGAACGGTCGAGACGCCCGCGAGCGCGCCCGAGCCCACACGGCCAATGAGGCTGGGACCGGCGGCCTCCGCAGCCGCAGGGAAGAGTTGCTGACGGAGTGCCACGCCCGAAACGCTCGATCCAGAGGACGTAAACGTCCGGCGGCGCGCAGCGGCGGCTTCCTGTTGGTTCGCCCAGTTGAAGAGCGGAAGGTCGTTCACGGAATTGAGGCCGAACGCACGCGGCGCGTTCGGACGAGCCTGCTGGAACGTCGAAGCCGGAGCACGACGGCCGAAGCTCAGAACATTGAGCGCTGCGGCTTCATTCGCCGCCGGAGACGCCACCGATGCCACAGCGGTCTGAGTCGCGACGGCGCGCGCTTCCGAAGCCACGGCAGCTTCCGAAGCTGCGGCGGTCTGGGCGGCCGACGAGAATTTGAACATGCTCCCCGCTGCCTTCGTCACATTGTTCGAGATCGAGACGAAATACTCGGCGAGCTTGAACGCGAAGAAGCCCTTCATCACCATGAAGAGCGTGTCGAAGTTCTTGATGATGAATTCGAGACCCATGCCGAGGCCGTGGATCGCTGTGCCGAGGCCTTGGCCGAGAGTGTCGGCCAAGTGCTGGAAGCTCTTGGTCAGGTGGGCGTTGGCGCCGTCACCTGTGATGATCATGTCGGTCAGCTTCTTCATCTCGCTACCGATGGACGACATGAACTTGCCGCCGCCGACTTCGCGCGCGAAGATGAAGAACGAATTCTTGAGGCGCTGGATCGCCACGTCAGGACGCTGTTGAGCGAGCGCCAGCAACGGGCCGTACATTTCGCGCACGGCCTTCGCCCATTCCGGGATGAACTGGGCGGAAAGCAACGTGCCCGAGTGCATCTGCTTGAAGAACTCGGACACCGACACGAAGTGACCTTCGAGGCGGCTGAGCGCCTGCGCGCCGATGATGGCGTTACCGGGAAGCTGCGCGCCGATCTGGCGGTTGAATTCCTTGGAGTAGACGACGCCCTTCTGCATCATCTCGGTCAGGCCGTAGAAGGCAAGCTGCTGCTGCTGCGCGCTGGAACCAACGACGGTCAGCGCGGTGGCGAGGTCTTCATAGATGTCGTTGGTCTGCTTGATCTTCAGACCGGATGCGGTCGCCGAGATCACGAAGCGGCCGTACGTGTCGATGTTGTCTTTGATCGACAGGCCGAGCTTCTGAGAGATGCCGATGAACGCACTTGTGGCTTCTTCGGCGCCGGAGAACGTACCGGTCGCGAAAAGGAGTGCCTTCTGGAGCTTAAGGAGTTGGATGTTCGCGTCGTAGAGCGAGCGAACGAACTGGCCCATCGTGAACGACGCGAACATCGTCGAGAACAGGGTGTATGCCTGATAGTTCAGGCGGAACCGGCCCGTCAGGTTGTCGAGGCCGCTGCCCATGATGGAGAAGCTTGCCTTCGAGCGCCGCGCGGCGTTCTCAGTTTCGGACGCGATGCGCGTAATGGAACCAGCCCCGGGGCCACCACCGCCCCGGGGTCCGCCGCCAGCGGAGAAAAGGTTGCGACCGCCGCCGGGCATTGCCGCGAGCGCGTGTGCGGCGCGTGTCGCCGAGGCGGTGATCGTGTCAAGTTGTGCAGCAATGCGCGCGGCACCCGGCATCTCTTTGGCGCTGGAAAGCACGCCAAGCAGACGCTCGAAGCGGTCGATGGTGGCGACGCTGGGAGCGCGCAAACTACCGAGGGTGTTGAGGGCGCGTGTCAGATCGCGGATCGACTGGACCTTCGTCGCAGGCATCGCGCGCGCGCGGCCGAGCGCATCGAGCGCCTTGCCGAGTTCGATGATCTGTCCCGCCGGATTTCCAACGGTCTTGATCTTGGAGAGCAGCGCGGCGACCTGCGCATACTTCTCCATGGATTGCGCAGCCTTTGTGAGGCTGGCGTTGACATTGGTGGTCGCCTTGGAGACAGACTTGTCGAAGCGGTCGGCGGCGGTCGAAGTCTTGTCAAGCGACTTCGAGAGCGCGTCGAGATCGGCGCGCGACTGCGAAGAGTCAAACTTGACTGAAAGATTCTGATCCACCCAACCTAACGCCGCCTGCGCGAGCGTCCTTTTTCTTTCGACTTATTCTGGGATTTGAGTTCTTCGATCTCGCGCTGCTTCTCGACGTACTCCATGAACTTGTTGTCCATGCGTTCGACGAACACGAGGAAGTCCTGCGCTTGTTCGGGATCGAAGCGTTGCAGTCGGGAATACGCTTCGATCTCGCTCAGCGGGATACGGAGGACACCGTTGAAACCCACTGGTCGGGAGTTGGAGAGACGCCAGAAGCCGGACCACGCCCAGAGAAGATCGGGATAGGGTTGGACTTCCTTCCGAAGCTCCTTGGGTGCCTCTGGCAACCCTTGGAGCTTTCGGATTTCAGCCTTCCACGCCGCGTCCTTGTCCTTTGGATTTCGGAGCGTGTATTCCAGCGCCTCTGTTAGTTTTTTGCGTCGTCCTCGCGCTTGGCGTCCTTGTAGTTCGACGCGTCCATCGACGCCGCTGCCAACTGATTGGCGAGACGGGGAAGATGCTGACACAGCGCGTAGGCGTTAGCCGGGGAATACGGAAGATCGGGAGCTTCCTCACCCTCTTTGACTTCGACGCGCCAGTCCTTGACGCCCTTCCAGTCCGCAATCACGGCTTCCGCCATGACCTTCAGGCCGATTTCCTCGTTCTTCTCTTCGGGGATTTCGATGCCGTTGCGGATCATCATCGCAAACGGCTTCGTCAGCCGGTTACGCAGATCGACGACGGCTTTGGCGCCGTACGCGCGGACCTTGAAGTCGGTGACCGGGTGCAGACCGAGCCACACGCCGTTTTCTTCGGCTTCCTTGTTGCTGTTGAAGGTATCGAAAAGGTCGAGGGCCTTGTTTTCGCTCATTGTACTCTTTCGGGATTATGCATTCCGTTCGGGATTGATCCGGCGCCCGCTGGAATGCAGGTGACGAGGCGCGCGAATTTTGAATTTGGGAGAGAGGTGAGAGCCGCGAGACCCCGAAGACCCGCGACTCTCTGCTTCCGGAAGCATTCGGTTACGCCGAACGTCGGGGGTAAGCAGGTCCTCCGGCACGGAAGCCGGAGGGGGCCATCGGTAAACCGATGGCGGGGGAAAAGTCCCTAAGCCCAGAAGCAAAGGGGTGCCGCGATCCGTAATCGCGGCGGGGATTAGAGGCGAGCCGCGCAGAGGCGGTGAACGCGGCTCGCAATCAATGACCTCGCCTCATCACCCTCGGCGAGATCGATGTCACGAAACTTCAGTTTCGTGACAGAGGACCTTAAGCCGCGATGGGCTGAACGCTGGAGAAACGGTCGATCTGGAACGAGCATTCCGTGACCGGATCGCGCTTCGCAGACCAGTCCATGGTCTCCATGATATCTTGGTTGCCACCCGCCGGGTTCTCGGTGTCGGTGGTGAACACGCACGCCGGAACCGTGAACTCGTAGTGGTTGCCGTCCGTGTCCTCAACCGACCAGCCGAGCGAAACGGTGAGGTGGTTGATGAACTGATCCCACATATCGTCGTTGGCGAAGTACGCCTCGACGCTGCCGGTGAACTCGATGCGGCCTGCGCCGATACCGACCGGGAACTTGTTGCCGACCGCCTGCTGTTCGCGCAGGTTGTTGTTGCCGTTGACCGTGATGGTCTTGAGGGCCGTCGAAAGCGCGGTGCCGTTCATCGAGATCGTACCGACGTTGACGGTCGCGTTGGTGACGACGGTCGCCGTGGTGTCGAGCACGGTGTAGGAACCGGTGTCGCCCAGCTTCGTTGCGAGCAGCTTCTTGATCTCGCGACCCATCAGGCCGAACGAGCCGGTCAGGATGTTGCCGGAGGAGATGCTGTACGCCATCGTCGAGATGCGCTGGCCGTCCGCGATGCGGAAGAGACCCACGTCCTCGAACTCTTCTTCGAACGAGAAGGAGTGCGGAACGATGTCGCTTGCTTGCGACGGATTGCGCAGCATCGAGCCCTTGATCGAGACCGCGACGGTCGAGTTGTTGAGCGTTGCCGGAGCCGGGCTGACGCCAATGACGTCGTCCGTTGCGGAGGTCACGGTGAACACGCCACGAACGCTGGTGAGGCCACCGCTGTAGTTCGTGACCGTCATGTTCGCGTTGGTGTCGCCAGCCTTGGAGATCGAACCGCCGACCTGATTGACGTTCTTCAGGTTGACCGTTGCCGTGGCGACGGTCGCTGCGACGTTGAGCTTGCCGCTCGGGCGAAGCGCGTTGATCGCTGCTGCGAGGTTGGTCGCCGCGTCGGTGTTGGCCGCGCCGATGCTGACGGCGATATTGCCGGGGATCAGCGAACCGCCGAACTGGAAGGTTGCGGAGTTGGTGCCATCGGTGACGGTGACGGTCGCGCCCGCAGCAATCGTCTCGGTGCCGTAGTCAGCGAACGCAACGGAGCCGCGCTCGTAGCCAAGACCTTCGACGAAGATTTTCTGGCCGACCTTAAGCTGACCGGCGGCGATGGCCGACGCGAACGCGTTGTTGCTGTTCGAGTCGAACGTCGAGGCGCCTGCGGTGCCGGAACGAACGTGCGTGTTGTTCAAGACGAACACGTCGTTCGCGTCGATGACCTGCGTGTAGGCGGTGCCGGATTCAATCACGGCGGTTGAGGCCGTCATCGTGATTTCGGTCCGGTTGGCGCCGGAGTTGAAGGTCAGCGCGCTGATCTCGAAATAAGAGTTGTTCGCCGGGTTGACGAACCCGGAGGTCTTCACGCGGTGACCCACGGTGAAGTAGGTGGTCCAGTCGGCGCCGGACAGATACAGCTTGTTTGTCGCACCCCACGAAACGGTCAGGCCCTTGACGAAGTCAAAGCCCATCGGGCGCGTCCACGCGCCGTACATGAAGCCTTCCATGAAGTCGTCATGCGAACCGGCGGAGAACTCCACGCTGAGATCGCCCGAGGACCGCATTGCGGTCTCGACGATGTCCGAGACCATGCGGTCCGAGCGGATTTCCTGCGAGGTGGTGGTATCTTTTTGGACGTTGAGCGTCGAGCCGGTGTACCGAAGCTCGCGCGTAACGCCGGAATTGGGCGTCGAGCCCCAATTGCTGTCGGATTCCTTGATGTAACGAATCCGCGCGCGATTGGAGTCGGCAAACAAAACGACCATGACGGCTTGCGTTCCTTGAAATTCTCTGGATTTGGGGAGGCGCGCGAGTGCCGACCCTCGGTCCGGCGCGATGCTTGAGAAGCTATAGCAGCCGGAAGAAAATGTCAAGAATTGCGGCAGTCTGCCGTTCTATACGACATTTTGCAAGGCTGTCAAGAGCCCGGGGATTTTACGGTCTGGTAACCAAAACCCCCAGTTTCGTCACGCGTCAGTTGACATTTTCGACGGTTGTGCTAGGGCTCGGGCGCAACTATGTGTGAGCGAGAAATGCGTGGATTGACGGCCGTAACGTGCGCTTTTGCGGTGCTGGTGGTGGGTGCCGCCGGTGCCGACGATCTGCGCGAAGCTGCCCAACGGCAGGGCGCCGGACTTGCGACCGGCAGTCATGCCGCGTGGCAGATGGAACTTCGAGACTATCCCAGCGCGCGCTTCCGGAACGTCCACCCCTATTTCATGCATCCCGATCCGGCGCGGGGACTGCCCGCCTACTGGTATCTCTGCGGCGAGGTGAACGCCAAGACCGGCGCGGGTGGCTATACCGGCTGGGATCACTTCGTTGTCGTCCCGACTGAGGCCGGACTCGCTGTGATCCTGAACGGTACCGGTCCTTACGACTTCGCGACCAACATCAAGATGCAGATCGCAAATTGCACCGACGCCATGCCCCAATTCGCGCACACCGAATATGCCGACCGGGATTTCAGCGCTGCGATGGCTTACGGCGCGCGTTAAGGCGTCGCCGAAGGATCGCGGTGGTAGAAGTCGAAGCTTCCGTCCACGATGACGACGATGTAGCCGTTTCGAGTGCCCGGGACAGTCTGAACGGACCAAGGGTCCATGTTCAGGTAGCCGTCCGGCGGCACCGTGTATTGTTTGCGATTGAACACTTTCCGCAGATTGTCGGCCAACCGTTGGACGGCACCCTCGCCATCCTTCTCCGGCGAGAAGAGCGCGAATTGCGCAACCCCCGCCGTACATTCGAAGCCGCGCCGGGAGCCAAGCTCCATCTGGGTCGTCTTGCCGGTCTTGAACCAGAACTCGCCGTAGATCGAGCCGTCCGAGGGCTTCTTGAATGGCTCGTTGCCGATCTTGCAGGGAAAGTTCCCATTGTTTTGGACCGCCGTGATCGCCTGCTGGTACAGGACTTGGCGGAGCATATCCGTTTCAAGCATTAGTGAAGGCTTCCCATGACTTCCTTGATCGCCAGCCGAACGATGCCCTGCGCGCCATCGACACGAGAGCGCTCGCGCGTCGGCAGAAGTCCGTATTCGAGATCGACGATGTGGTCAGAGTTGTTGGTGAGAAAAATATCCTGAGGTTCCTTGGCGCGCAGTGCCGCCATGAGCGACTGTCTCGGCCGTGTTTCATTGGCGGCGCGGCGTGGTTCCTCGCCGAGCGCCATTTCGTTCGTGTGTCCGGGGTCTTCCGGGGTCTCGACCGGATCGATGTGGCCCGTCAGCGGCGCCCGCGTAGACCAGCGCCAGTTGATGATCGCATCGCCTTCCCAGACCGGCGTGAGCGCCAGAATGCGCTCGTTCAACTGGATCAGAAGGTTATCTTCGTTCCGGACATACGCGTCTTCCACCTTTTGGAAGAAGTTCGTGAGCGCGGCCTGCAAGTTTCCTTGCCGGGTGACTGTGAATTTCGCCATATCAGGTCGTGGTGCGCGAGGTCCGCATATGGAGGACCACAACGGCGGACGCCGGATCGCTCAGGCGGTCCACAACCTCCCAAACGACGCCATTTTCATCGACGATGGTGTCGGAGGTGCTGGGCGTGATCGGCAGATAGAGCGCCGGGAAGATCGCCTTCTCGTCGGTGAGGCGTGAAACGTCCTTATCGTTTTCCTTCTCCTCGAACTTCGCGAAGATGACGCCCTTGAGGGGGTAGTGGTTTGTCACCGGGACGGACGTACCGGCGACAAGATCGCGGGTGACCTCGCCGGTCATCTGGTAATAATCGGCCGGGCGCGGGATGTCGCCGAACGCTTTGAAGCCGTTGGCGACCTGCTGCCGGACAAGATTGCGCAAGCTCATGGCTTAAGCCCGCGTGATCTTCTTGAACGACGGGCGCGTGCCTCCCCGGACAGAACCCAGATCGGACAGCATGTTGATGACGTAGTCAGGGAGCGACGCGCGCATCGCCTGCGTCGAGTTGAACGAAATCTCGACGACATCGGCCTTGAGGTCCTTGATCCCTCGGCCGTCTTGCGGCTGTGTCCAGTCGGTGCCGGTGGCGAGGAGTGACGCCACTTCGCAGACGGCTTCCTGCAAGACTTCCGGGATCACGTCATCGGGAATCTCGAAGCTATCCGCGTCGTACACGCCGGAGCGCGGCCAGCGCAGGCCCGACTCGTCGTCCACGCGGGTGCCGTTCCACTGGATCGTCCGGTCGATGTATTTGGACGCGCGGACGAGGTATTTTTCCTTTTCATCCGTCGTCTGGGTCGCCCAGAGGTCGGCAACAAAGGCGTTCGTGGAGATATAATCGTCCGCGAAGTCAACGGCTGCGTAGGAGTTTGCATCGGGATCGGCGTTGCCGGTCTCGACCACAAAGGCAAAGGTCATGGCTGTGGGAGGTCGCTTTTACTGGGGAACTAAGCGGCCATTTTGCAGGAACGCCGGAGGGTCGTCAAGAAATGCGGCAGTACTGCCAAATTCTGCGGCAAATGCCTTGACCCATGCCTTGGTCATGGCGCTGCGCACCACATCATCCTCGTCAAAGACGACCACAGGCATCTCGATCTGGTGACGGCGCGTCATCGCGACGACGCGCGCAAGGCCGGAATCCGGGATATCGGTCTGTTCGGTATCCCCGGTGACGATCACCTGACAGTCCTCGCCGATACGCGTCAAAACCAGTTTGAGGTCGGCGGTCGTGAGATTCTGGGCCTCATCGATCAGAAGGATCGCGTTGTTGAACGTGCGGCCTCGCATACTTTCGAAAGGCGCGAACTCGATCCGCTTCTCGTTCTTGAGCTTGTCGAGGACGACGCCGCTCATCTCCGCGCGCAGGCCGTCCAGCACCGGGATCATCCACGGCGCCAGCTTGTCGTCCTGCTTGCCGGGTTTGAAACCGAGCGCGTGGCGCTTGTTGGGTTCCACGGTGGCGCGCACGATGATGAACTTGTCGAGTTGCTTGTCGAGGAGCTTGCGCGCCGCGATCCGCGCAGGGAGGTAGGTTTTGCCGGTTCCCGCTGGTCCGATAGCGAACAAACTCTGGCCGCGCTTGAGGCGGTCGATATACCGGCGCTGATTGTCGGTCTTGGCTGTAAGAGGCGCGCCGGAACCACCCGTAGAAGCCTTTTCGGCCCGGCGCGCTGCTCTTGCTTGCGATTTGGTGAGACGGGGTGGCGGAGATGCTTGCTCGAAAAACTCGTTAGGCTGATCCACCTACTCTCCCCTGATGTGAAACCTCGCTATACGATGCGCCGCGAACGGAGTTCCGCGAGGTCGGTGTTGAAGTGCTTGGAAGCTTCTTCCATTTCGCCGACGAGTTCCGGCGTGAGAGGTTGAAGCGAAAGTTCCGCTAGTTCGTGTGCACGGCTAATGAGCCGTTTATGAATTTCATCGACTGCAAAATAATTCGCGGCCGGTGCAACCTTCTTTTCCCCTTCAACGTTCCTTGTACGCACTCTTGCTTTCCTCGTCTGAACAAGGCGCGCAGGCTAACGACCCCATTGGTCCCGCTCTGCCGCTTAACGTCTTGCTGACATGGATTCGCCGTAAAGTGCAATATCCAATTTGGCGACAGTGGATGTTATTTTCCGGACTTTTCGTCCGCGAATGCCTTGATCTCCAACATTATGAACACGGAATGAACAGGACGCCGGGAGTTTATGACGCCGGTTATGAAGTAATTATTTTGGCTTATCCGCTTTCTGAGACAGGTCGTTGTGAATCTGACCAAGGAGGTTCGTGACCTCCTTCATGCTGTCGTGAATGTCGTGGAGTTGCGTCTCGGCGGCAGCCATGCGCGGCGGGAGATTTTGGGAGGTCAGGTCATCGACCCGGCTCTCGATGACCGAGATACGCGCCTCATCGTGCGCGTAAAGGCCTGCTGCGGACAGAAAAAGTGAGAGCACGATAGCCACGTGCCCGAAATTGATCTCCCAGTTGAAGATCGACGGCTTCTTGCCGCGAGCGCGCCGCCGGTCGGCGGTATCGGTTTCGATGTCGCTGATATCCACTACGCAACCCTCTGGTGCTTTGACTTCGGGGCGCGACAAAATGCGCCCTGACGATCCGCATTCGAGCCCCCGGCACGTAGCGATGTTTGATGGGCCGCATTTTATGATAGAGGTGAGTATTCGTCAAGAACGACGACATTATCGACAAGAAAGATGACAGGGCGGAACTGGTAGCCGCGCGGTGAATCGAACACCGATCCTCAGTTTCGGAAACTGGCGCTCTTTCCGTTGAGCTACGCGGCTGTGATCTGGAAGCCCCGGAGGGAGTCGAACCCCCGACGTTGATTTCCCGGCTTAGAAGACCGGCGCTCTGTCCGCTGAGCTACGGGGCCATTTGGTGGTGCCGGTGAGAATCGAACTCACATACACTGTCGTTATGAGCGAAGGGCCTTACCTTTAGGCGACGGCACGTCAAAACTGGTAGTCGCGGTGGGACTCGAACCCACAGGGTTTACGCATTCGTAGTGCGTTGCCTCCGTTCCATTCAGCACTTCGCGACTATAATTTGGCTGGCGTGGCAGGGTACGATCCTGCGACCTTCGGATTAACAATCCGCCGCTCTGCCGACTGAGCTACACACCAAAATTTGATTGGCTCCCTCCGCAGGCTCCGCCCCTGCACATCTTTCGATACTGCATTAACAGTGCAGCGCGTCTACTCGTTCCGCCAGAAGGGAATGTTCTGGATGCCCGCAAAGGATTCGAACCTTTTCCTACCGGGGTCAAAACCCGGCGACCGCACCTAGCAATTAACGGGCAATGTTTGGCTCTCCGCGAACGATTCGAACGTTCTTCTTTCCGGGTTCAGAGCCCAGCGGCCAGACCGACCAGCTAACGGAGAATGATTTGGTAGTCCGACGCGGTTCTGCCCCGCGCACCTCCGCCATGTCACAGCGGCGCTCTCCTGAATGAGCTATCGGACTAAAAACCAGCGACGAATCTCCATCGCTGATCTGAAAACTGGACCACCCGGTGAGGATCGCACTCACCTTGACGGCACTAATCAGGTGCCCGCCTCACTAGTCAGCCTCGGGTGGAAGCTGGTAGTCCGTCACGGCTCTGCCCCGTGCGCCTCTGGTATGTGACACCAGCGCTCTCCTGAATGAGCTAACGGACTGTGTATGGTGCTCCGGGATGCACTCGACGCATCGACCTCTGGGATTTCAAGCCAGCGCTCTTACCAACTGAGCTACCGAAGCAAATTCTTCTCCTTGCGTACCTTCTCGTTTTTGCCTTGGTGCGGATGATGGGAATTGAACCCATTCAGCCATAGGCAACGGTTTTACAGACCGTCAATCGCTCGCCTCTCGTTCGCATCCGCGTGAAAGGCAAAAAGCAAAAGGCCCGCTCGGAGCTTACCGGGCGGGCCTTTCGCAGAACTTTGGAGAGCTTTTGGGTTTAGAACCCGTGATCCTTCTCCACACGCGCGAAAGCCCCGCCCGGAATATAGCGATTCCGGCGGACGACTTGCTGCACGTTGGTAAAGGTCTTGCTCATGGAGAAGGTTGTCTCATATCACGGCAGTCGTGTCAAGAAACAAAATGCAAAAGGCCATCCTTTCGGATGGCCTCTCGCAGAGAGCGTTGCGGGGTGTGTTTGCCATAGAAGGGTTTTTAAGGAACACCCTTTGCAACAAAATCGAAAACCGCGAGACGTATTTTAGGAGCGGCTTTTTAGGCCGCTGTTTCTGTAAGGAACGTCTTTTGCGGCGTAACCTGCTGAGGATTGAACAACATGCGCTCCATTTTGTCAACACAAAACGACGCGTACGAGAGATCGTAATCGTAGACAACACCGTCAACGGGTGTCGTGTCGTACTTGATTCCCGCAACGGCGAGCAGCTTGCTGATCGTCCAGACCGGCGCCATGCCCTTCGCGATCAAACGGCGCGTGATCTCGCCGCCGGACACACGGCGGTTCGACAGGCGCGGGGCGAACACGACGAACTTCCCGTTCCGTACGAAGCCGAGGATCGTCTCGCGAGAGGTGAGCTTCACCTTCTCCCGGATCACCGGCGACTTGATCCACTTCGCGGATCGCCCGGAACGCGTCTGACCGTTCTTGCCTTCGAACTGGGAGCCGACGAGCAGTTCGCATTCGGCCTCGTTACCCCCGTTGAAGATGTTCACCAGCAGTCCGTAGACGCGCTCACAATCCGTCGTCGCCGAGGTCATGAACTCCATGGCGCCTTCAGGTGCCGACGTGATGTCGCCGGAGAAGAGGATCGGATTGTTATTGTCGAATCCGGACAACTCGCCCCAGCCGGTGCGTTCGCCCCACTCGTCGATGGCTGCCAGATCGAGATCGGTCGCGCCCCAACGGTTCTCCCAATAGATGCCGGACGAGATGTTCCCGTTACCGACCGAGATCGTGGTGCCGAACGGCAGGCTGCCGAGCATCTGCTTCTGGGAGGTCGGCAGACCATAATCGACATTGGGATCGAGCAGGATCGACTTGCCTTGCAGATGTCGCAGATCAGCCTCAATCGAGTCCGCAACACTCATAATGAGCGCCGTGATGTCTTTGGTGGGGTAGACCTTACGATCCGGCTCCAAATGCGCGCGGCCGTTGCGGATGATGAACACGTCATCGGTATTCTGCAAGCGGCGCCATTCGAGCAGGTTCAGGTACTTGAACTTGTCGCGCAGGGAGATGACCTCCAGCGCGTCCTCGTAGTCGAACGGCAGATCGCCGAGCGCGCGGGCGATGAAAGTCTTGTTGAGCGCCGGACGGAGCGGGACGTGCTTCGTCTTCGAGAAGCGCGAAATGCGGTTGATCGCCTGTGCCGTGCGCCGGTTCTTCAACGCCATGATGATGCGCTTGTGGCGATTGAACACCTGCGCCAAGACCGTCTCGTGCGCCATCAGGAAGTGCAACGAAACCTGTCGCTCGCCGGACTTCACGGCTGCGACGACTTCCGGGGACTTGATCAGGAGCGAGTCGCCGGTCGTCTTGAAGACGATGTAGCGGACAGCGTCGTCTCCGGACGCAAACTGATCGCCGTCCCGGTACAAGCGGATGCGCGCTTCGTTGTTCTTCACGAGTGCGAGGTCATAAGGAATGTTGTGGAACTTGATCAGTTCGATCACGTCCTCGATCTTGCGGACCGGCGCGTTCGCGTAGATCAGGGCGCGGACCATGTCGCCAAGTTCCTCGACCGTCACGCCGCGAACGTTGGCGACAACCACGACGCTACCCTGCTTGACTTCGAGATTGAACAAGCCCGGCTGGTCGAGGCCGTAGACCTCGATGTAGTGGAGAAGCTGCGTCATGATCAGCGACATCGGAGTGATGTCGGGCGCCCGGCGCTCGGCGACCGAAAACAGCGTCACCAGCGGAAGCGGCTTGAACGCCTTGCAGAGTGCGGCCCTCTGAAGGGGCGTCGGGATGAAATTGGTGACGAAGCCCTGCTGGAGGTCTTCCAGATACGGCTTTGCGCTCAGCCCTTCCGGCGGCACAGCAAACTCGTCGAGAACAATGACCTTGAAGAGGTCGAGGGTCTGGGCGTCAAGCATTGTCGGGTCCTTCACATGGCGAAGACCCGGCATATCCGCTCAGCGTCGTTTTGTCAACCCTGCTGTGACACGATCCGCGACAGATGCGAAGACGCGCTTAAACGCCCGCACGATCCGCTGCCAGATCGTCGGGTTCTTAGCCTTGTGGGCGGCTTCGGTGATGCGGCGCATGGTGGCGTCGGAGACACGCAAGACCTTGCGCTCGCCGGTGTCGGTGATGACGTTCAGGTATTGGTAGCGTCTGGCGGTGCTGCACGTCATGTGGCTGGTACCATGACACCGACGCACGTCCAAAAGCCGGGGTCGCCGAAACAGGGTGGGAAGAAGTGCGAAGCGTTCTCTCCGCATCGTGGGCAGCGGATCGGCTCCAAACCCCGAGCTATCCGCGCGTGGTCGCTGTCACGGATCGCGCGCTCGCGCGCTTCGAGTTCTGGAAAAGACTTGCGCCGCCTCATGCGTTTGGGAGGCTCTTGTCAGTTGTCATGTAGGAATCGAAAGGATCGACTTCCCGACGCACACGCTTGACGAGATAACCGTGTTCAACGAGTTCGGCAACGAGCGCCAGCATCTCAGGCCTATCGGTTGCGTAGATCGCGTGGGGTGCGTTTTGCTTGTCGCGGGCTTCGTGGAGCTTAGCGATCAGAGTGAGAGCTTCAGGTGACATCGACTTCCAAAATTGATAGCCGGAGGGTTGATCGCAGGGCGGCGGATTTTCAGACCAATGTGGTCGCAGGCTCGTAGCCTGCTCCTCTCCGCCCTTCGACGAACCCTCCGGCCTAGCCGTTAGGCCGACGCGCCGGTGCAGAAGCGCGATGTCGCATTCTATGGCACACTGACGTGGATCGTGTCAAGCGATTTGGCGGAGAGCGGAGGACTTGCGCCCCAAACGGCTTGCACCGTCCGCGTTGCTTTCCAAGCAGGCCCGGCACGCGTGTCCGGTTCACTCTCCAATTACGCGGGTAGCCGCGACGCTACCCTCTCACCCTTCCCGCGACGTTGCGCTGCGCTAGGCCCTAGATTGGAGGATGCTGTCCGATTTGAACGGACGGAACCTCGCGTGAGGTCCTGCGGATTTCAAATCCGCCGCCTTAAGCCACTCGGCCAAGCATCCATGACTGGAGGAGAGCGTCGGTCTTGATCCGAAAAAGCCTTTCGGCCTCCGCATCGTTTAGCAAACGCGCCCGGCATCCCTGCTCGGTTCACTCTCCGAAATTCTTCAAGACCCATTCTGGAATGTCAGGGTCCTCACGCAACTCGAACAGAAAAAGCGTTCCGCGAACGATGTCTTCCTTCCACATTGCGACATTCAGGTTCACGAGCGACTTGCCTGTCATGTATCCGTTGTCTGGATCGCTACAGCGCACACCGTGGCTCTCCCATTCGTAGCAGCGGCGCAGCGCCTCATCGGAGAAGTCCAAGGTCGGACACGTAGCGTGCGCGAGACGTCGGTAGTATTGCGCTCGCTCCAGATATCTCTTTCCGATCTTCTTCATCTTCTTCGCATTTGATTGGCGGATGCCGGAAGGCTCGATCTCCAAGCCGTGAGGCTCCCATCGCTTTCGAGGCGAGTCCCAGCCCGCGCCGGGTTCAGCATCCGTATGTTGGTGGACCTGAGAGGATTTGAACCCCCGACATCCTGAGTGCAAATCAGGCGCTCTCCCAACTGAGCTACAGGCCCATATACTTGGCGGAGTGTGTGGGTCTCGCACCCACCGCTTCGATCTTGCAAAGATCAAGTCCGGACCTCGCGGACACCCCGAATTGAATTGGTACTGACGTGCGGAATCGAACCACTCACTCCTGACTCACAATCAGGCGACCCAGCCTCAGGTCCTACGTCAGCATGTTTTGTTTGAGTGGTGCGGAGCGGACCCGCCGTGAGATGCCCTCTCTCAATCGCCGTGAGACCTTGTCAGTGCATCGTGGAGCAGCACAGGGTCCTAACGCTTGCGATCACTCAACTTGGTGCTCTTGGAGGGACTTGAACCCCCACGGTTTTACCCATTGGCTTCTCGAACCAACGCGCCTACCTTTACGCCACAAGAGCAAACTGGTGTCCGGCAGAGGACTTGCACCTCTACGCCACAAGGGCACTCGGGTTTGAGCCGAGCACGTCTACTGATTCCGATCAGCCGGACAAATTCTTCTGGTACTCCCGGAGAGAATCGAACTCCCACGACACGAGGTCACTCCGCTTTAAGGGGAGCGCGTCTACCGTTCCGCCACGGGAGCAAATTTGGTAGCCCTAGAGGGACTTGCACCCCCACGTCCAAAGACACTGGTATCTGAAGCCAGCGCGCCTACTATTACGCCATAGGGCCAAACTGAAACTGGTGTGCCGAGTGGGACTCGCACCCACGACGATGGTGTTGAACACCAAACAGGATTAAAAGTCCCGGCCCTTCGCTTCTCGGGTCACCGGCGCTCAATTGGTGTGCTGGGCGGGACTCGCACCCGCGATGGATTTTTTAGATCATGAGATTAAGAGTCTCAGCCCTTCGCTACTCGGGTCACCAGCGCATATTCGATTTGATTTGGTGCCGACTGGTGGACTTGCGCCACCCCTACCAGATTACGAGTCCGGTCTTACGCTATCTCAATTTAGTCGGCGTGTTGTTGGTGCCCCCGGAACGACCTGCCCGTTCCTCTCGTCACTACCAATGACGCAAAGCGCTTTCTCTTATTCGAGGGCATGATGATGGTGCCGGTTGAGGGACTCGCACCCCCGATGTGGAATGGCAGTTTACAAAACTGCTGCTGTCGCTGCTGAGCCAAACCGGCGAATTCGAAGTGCGGCTCGGGAAGTCTCGCTTTTCTGTCTCCCGATATTTGTAGCGCTCAGACACCGCACGAAACTGGTCAGGCTTGCTGTCACTGCCACAGCGTCCTCCCGCTTCCCGAGCGGGCGCTCTCCTGCTGAGCTAAAGCCTGATTAAAAATGGTCAGAGTGGTTGGATTCGAACCAACGTGTGTCTTTCGACTCCCGGCCCCAAACCGGGCGAGATCAGCCAAGCTACCCGACACTCTGAATTCAGATCGTCTCAGTGCGAATCTCCGCACGTGATCCGTAAACTTGGTCTGCGTAGGAGGATTTGAACCTCCGCACGTGATCCGTAAACTTGGTCTGCGTAGGAGGATTTGAACCTCCGCCCCAACCGTCCGAGGGTCGTACTCTACCAAGCTAAGCTATACGCAGACGTATTCGTTCTCCTGTTTAGGAGCCGAACTCTGCGATCTGATCTGGGTGTGGGGAGTTCAGAAGGTGGAGCGCGGCTCGTGAGCCGCGCGGACGCGGCTTTAGATAGCTGGCGTGGTCGCAGGCGACAAGGCGAGCGACAGCACGCTGGCGGATGCCAGATGTGTACTCGGCTTGGATTTAAGCACTGCGAACATTTTCAAACCTTCGTGGCGCTCGGAATGAGCACCGTGTGGGATGTATGTCTCATATTACGAACAACGAGTCAACAATTCAAAACAAAGTGGTCAAGAAAAAGTTTAGGGCCGAAGCATCGCTGCTTCGGCCCTACACTCATGCCCTCTGTGAAAGGTATGTTCAGTTACCGGTCATTGCGCACGCCTGTACGCCGGGATCGGTTGGGGAAACCTGCTGGCCGCCGACAAGCATCTGTGCCGATGCGGCGCCGGGCGCGTTGGCGCCGTGGAGATTCTGAAGGCTCTTGGCCTGCGGGTGGCGCTGCGATGGCGCCTTGGTCTTCTGGTGCTTCACAGCTTACTTCTTCGCGCTGGGGTGCATGCCTTCGAGGGTGAGCGCTAACCGCGCTTCCTCGCCGACCTTGCCCTTCCGCTTCGCCGCTGCCTCAAGCACGTCGTGCGGGATGATGTTGCCCTTGGGAATGCCCAGCGCCTTGTGAAGGTCGCCGCGATGGGACTTGGGGATCGCCTTTTGGATGAAGTTCTTCTTGCCTTGCGCCACTGTCGTAGTCCGATGGAAATTTGTGGGAAGCAAGAATTGTCGCGCTTTGCGACATCATAGTCAAGAATTGCGACGTTACGGCCGTGTCATGAAACATAATTTCCATGACAGGTGGCGATCTGTACGGGTGCTGCCCCCGTTCCTCCCGCGTGACAGGCGAGTATCCTAGCTGGTAGACGAACAGACCGTGGCGGGCGTGACGAGAATTGAACTCGCCTCTGGCGGCTTGACAAGCCGGTGCCGTCAACCAGACGGCTACACGCCCGAGTTATTCAGTGTACGGATGATGGTGGATCGAGATCAGCTTGGCGCAAGATAACGGATTTGAACCGATGTCACTGGAGTGAGGTTCCAGTATCCTAGACCGCTAGACGAATCTTGCATGGTCCGGACACCGGGTGCTGCCCCCGGCTCTACGGGTTGAAAGCCCGTCCACTTCGCTGATAGTAAGATGCCCGGATAGAAGCTGAGTTCGGACGGGCGGAGTTTACGTCGTGCCGTTTAGGCGACGACGTGCATATCTCGACCCGTCGAGCGTTCAAGCTCACGGGGAGAAAGAAGGACAGACGTGGTAAGAACAGTCGTCATATTGGGGTTGTCGCACATCGCGGCGGTATTGTCAACGATTATGTGCTAACCGAAGGTCAGCACGGTGTTGTCAGGCTGCGGATTGCTGAAGGTCACGACGTTATAATCCTCGGTATAACCGGAGGCATTCGTGAATGACACGACGCTGACAGTGTAGTCGGTACCGGACACCATGCTCTGGGTCAACGTCGTCGGCACCCACACGCCGCTCGGAATTTCGCGCGCGATCTTCACAGTGCCGAGACGCTTCGGATATGCGTAGCACCAAACTTTACCGGCTGGCGCGCCAATCTGCGCGGACGACTGGCGTGTGGTGCTGAGTGTGCTGTTTTCGAGCGCAAGAATACCGGCGCTGTTGGTCGGCGCGCTGGTGACAAAACCGGAGTAGAGCTTGTTGACGAATTGAAGAGTCGTCTTCGCGGTCAACGTCTCTTCGGCGTCGCCTGCTTTCATCGACCAAGACTGGTTGGTCGTGAATGGGCCTTCTTTGGTGACGAGTAGTGTGTTCAGCGGTAGCGTTGCGCCGTCAACGATTAGCGAGAGCGGCTGCTTCGCGATGTCCCAGCGGAGGACAACGCTATCGACGGTGCTGCCCAACTCGGCGAGCGCCGGTGTCGCCGTGAAGCTGACGATGCTTGGATCGACGTAGACGGCAGGAATACCGAAGTTGGGGTAGTGTGACATCGATCCTCGAAGATTTTGCGGCTGACGTTGCCCACGCCTCCCCTGCTGGGCCGTCCAGCGCCTCCCCTCCAGCGAACCCATTCCACACCGACCGCCGTAAAGCCTTGCGGAGCGTGGATGGGCAGGGAGCGGTGCGTAACATAGGGCCGTGCAGATCGGCTAGACCGCACGCGCCGAAGCAAGAGACACCGGCACACAATGGAGCGGCTGACCGGGGACGATCCGGTACTTCCAGCTTGGAAGGCTGGCTGACTGCCTATTATCAATGACAGCCGCAATTTGGTGCGGGTCGCCGGGATCGAACCGACTTCATCGGAGTGGCACTCCGAGGCCCAGCCACTAGACCAGACCCGCGTATTTCTCCCCGGAGACTATACGTGTCTCTTGTACTTCGAGGGGTTGCCCCCGGGGCGGCGGTCACCGTTTTCACGGGCCGTCAAGTTGGCAAAGGTGGATGGAATCGAACCACCGACGCGCGGGATTGGAAGCCGCCGCTCTACCACTGAGCTACACCGATAGCTTTGCGAGGCCGGAGCAACGTGGCGGTATCAGCCCGCTCGTGCACTCGTGATCCATTTCTGGCCGTCGTCCCGGCGAGGCACGACTCTGTGCGTCCCCACACACTCGCAATCTGGCACCGGTTGAAGGGATCGAACCTCCGCAGACGTGGTTTTGGAGACCACCGCTCTACCGCTGAGCTAAACCGGTACTTTACTCTTTCGGCAGCGCCATGAGCGCTGCGTAAACTCTCTCCACTGCTTGATCGTTCCCTTCCACTGTGAGATCGATACGACCTTCGAACAGTTGCAGGATGCGATCATCCAATTCATGTGCTTCCGCTTCGGACTCTTTACGTCCGTACGTCTGATATTGCTTCTTCCGCGTCACGAAGACGTTGAAATTGCGGTAGCTGTCGAACAACTCCCACACCCTGCGTTCGAACCACGGCTGCCGATATGACACGGAGCAATAAACAAGGGCCAACGGCAAAGCAGTGTCGTGTACGACGATATCCACTTGCCCCAGTAGATCGCGCAGGCGTCTGTCCTGCTCCTTCGTAACCTCATGCTGATTGGCGAGGGCTACGAAGTCCCGCTGATAGGTAAGCTCCTTCGCGAACTCCGGGACATACTCGGCGCGATGTCCCTTGCTCTTGAGCATAGCGATCAGGCCGTAAGCCAAAGTGCTCTTGCCCGCGCCGGGGCCTGCCAGCGCGTTCACGATCAGAGTTCGGGGCATGTAACCTTAGGTCTTGGATTTCCGACGCCGGGGACCCGGCTCATCGACCTCTTCGCGCCCGACTTCGGAGTAACGCCAATCTTCCATCGACGAATTCTCGTCAATGGTGCGCGTACCTCGTTCGGGCTCGACGGTCGTCACAGCCGGGACGGCGTCCGGATCGAGGGGCGTTTGGCTCCAGCCATGATACAACACGAGATCGGCTGCCTTCGCGACGGGTACGTCGAAAGGTTGGCCGTCCGGGTCGTAAACGCGCTTGCGTTCGGTCATGGGGTCCTCGATTTCAGGAGGGGACCCTAACGCGTCCGGAAACGTGTGTCAAGATTTACGACTATCCGGCCGTGGATTGCGGCAAATAGGAGGCCGCCGCATGCTTTATGACGTGCTCAGCCCCATCGGAACGACGCCTTGCGCAAACCAGACCGCACCGAGATCGGCGTAATCCGCTGCACCGGCCGCACCCAACGACGGATCGGGCGCCCAGTTCAACTGGAGCGCCAATTCCCCGCAACCGACCGGTACATCGAATGTGTTGAACCAGCGCGCAGGAGTCGAATACGGCACATTCGCATATTGCTGACTGATCGCCGTGGCGGATTGAAACGAGCGGGTCAGGTAGTTGAACGATTCGCCACTGCCGCCTGCCGTGCATATCGCCGAGCGGAATCGCCCAGCATAACCGGAGAAGTTTGCGCCGAGACGCATGTCGTAGGCAATCGTTACGGTCTTGCCTGCCCACGACGCCGCCACGCTGTCCGGGATACGCTGGAAGATACTTATGGTCTGGCTATCCGCCGTGCCTTGATTGCGTTGGATGCGAGTACAATAGGCCGAGCCGTTGAATCCGGCCTGACGTGATATCGTGGCGTTCCCTGCATTGTTGCGGCAGGCGACCCAATAGTCCGCGATGGGTGTCGGCGTAGACGGTGCGAGAGGAAAGCACGTACCGTTACTCCACGCATCGAAAGCGCCGTTGACCAGACCGTTCGGTGAGAAGTATGGGGTGCCGTTGATTAGCGTAGACGCCGCCAGAATGCGGCGCATCGCCTGCATCTCTTGACCCTGCGCGGCGAAATGAGCAAAGCCTTTGCCTGTGGCGACGGACCCATTCAGGAGCGAATACTTCGTCGTTACCGTTTGGACGAAAGCGCGCTCGGTCTGGATCGTATCCATCGCCGCTTCGATGCCAGCCTTCGCGGGTGGATTCCAGAGCGGCGAAAGCTTCGAGAGAACGAAGGGCACGACCCCGAAGTCGGCCCGAAACTTGTCGATGAAATCCAGCATGCGGGCATGCCACGTATCGACATCCGGGAGCAAATAATTCCACTTGTGCGTTGGATCGCCGATGATCGTGCAATCCAACTCGCCCAACTGCATCGTCAGCAGGTCAACGGTATTGTTACCGGGCTGCGAGAGGTAGACGCGTATCCGCGCCGCCATATCGTCGTAGAGGTTGAGGCCATCCGGAACAAGTTGAAGCCATTGAAGGATTGAAGTCTCGCCATGTGCCGCCGGGACGATGCCGAGCGTATCTCCATCTGCGAGATAGTTTGCGGCCCAATACCGCGCAACCGAAGGATTGCATCCATGTGCTTGACCGACCGAAGGCCAGTACTCAAGCTCATTCGTGATGCCGATGATTTGCATGTCGCTGCTGCCGCGTCCGATCTGGACGATGCGCGAGTCGCACGCGACGCTGCTTAAGCTCGCATTCCCGAGCCCGTAGCCAACCTCATTGGACTGGCCCGCGTAGGCGTGCACGCGATAGCCGTTACCCATTCGGTTCTTGCCGCGTAGGTGTTTGGCGTTTGCACGGAGCGCTGGGAGCGCGAGGATGCCTGAAAGGACTGATCGCCGGGCGAATATCGTGGAATCTCCTCTGAGTTGCCATACAACGAATGACAGTTACTCCGGGAAATCCGGCAAGTCAAGGCAGTGTGTCGTACACTGCGACTTTTTAGCGATATGTGTTACGTTTTAATAATTGGCGTCCCAAACGAGGACACACAAATGTTAGATCGCGCCGTCCTGCATCAAGGCCCACGCCGTTCCGTTGAACACACAGAGCGCGGATTTTGCCGTCGAGACTGGAACCGTCAGTAGAGTACCACCACTGCCGTCTTTGATCGTGAAGGTGAAGGCACCCGATCCGCTGTTCCGGATGACGAAGCGCGCGCCTTTCTTGACGGTCGTGCCTTTGGCGTCCGTGGTCTGGAGCGTGACAGTGCGATTTGCCGTGATGGTTGCGGTAAAGTTCTGATGTTCGGCGTTCGTGAGACTCACGAGTGTCTTGTCCGCGTCGGCCGTTTGCTCCTCGTAACTCGATCCGACGCGTGACCAACTCACGCCATCGGACTGGATCAGTGCGCCACCACCGCCGAGATCGCCGACGTAAAAGGTCTGCGCCTTGAAATTCAGTGCGGGCGGCAAGTTCACTACGGTCGGTGTGATCGCGCCGACACCCACGAGGAAATAGTCCACCATGATCGCGCGCAGGTTTGCGATGTCGGTCGAACTCAAGCCCAAGCCGAGGAACGAGAAGGCGATCTGAGCCGTAGAGAATTCGCTGCCGGTGGAATCAGTGGTACCGAGGAAGCAAGGGATGGCGTTCTGTGCAAGGCTCGCGCGGGTGATGGTAGCGGCAGCGATGTCATCGACGCCTGCTGTGAAACCGGTACTCGCGTTACGCGTGATGCAGAACATGCCGGTGTAACGCGTCGGCGTGAACGTATCACCTGCCGTCTGGTCGTTACACCGCACTGCGAGCGCACCGCTCGTCGCTGACTGCAAATAGGTACGACGCGTCTGCGCATTGTTCATGCCAATAACGGCCGCAGCGGAAGCGGAAGCCGTCAAGACATACGTGCCCGCAGACGTACTGTCCTGCAACGATCCAAGGGCGATCAAGCTCACAGGACAATTGAGGAGTGCCGTCGATCCGTCTCCCGTGAAACCCTTGTTCGCGGTGAAGACCGGTGTTCCGGTGATCGTGAGATTATGGGTCCCGATCCAATCGAGCAGTGCGTCCGCCTGCGCGGGGAGTGCGTGAACCCAGAGGCCGAGAAGTTTCGAAAGGAGGCCAGCGGCGCTGAGTTGGTCGTACACGCCCGTGACAAGTGTGGTCAGCGCAGTCGAAGGCGTAGACGCGAGCTTGCCGAGCAGGATTTGCGCCGTGGTGTTGGGGCGGAAACGAACTTGGTTGTTAAGTTTGATCGTGCTGTCTGCTTCGACCGAGAAAACACGAGAGGGCGTGCCCGAGGCATTCGAGAGTTCGACGAAGAAACGTCCAGAGCCCGCGCCAGAAGTGGGGACACCGGAAACTTCAACACCAACATGCCCAAGATCGACGAAGTTCGTTCCGTCAGAGCCAGCAAAAGCGAGATAGCCGCAAGGATCGGCAAGCGAAACCTGAGCGTGTGTGCCGACAGCCGCGCCGCGAGATTTTGCAAAGTACAATCCCGGAGGAACGGCATTGGCGCTCCACCGCGCAATGAGTTCTGAAGCTGAGGCATTGGTCGTGCCGTTCACTTGAAGGAACGGGGCAAACAATGTGGTGGATTGGGAGGTCGATGTCGGCGTTGTTTGGATGGAGTTCAGTTGGAGCGCGGTATTCGTCAGACGAAGACGCTCGGCGCCTCCGATTGCCCCGCTGAATGCGCCCGTAACCGGAGAGTAAAGTCCATCGTTTGTATTCCAATAGATCGATGGCGCATTCACGAGTCCGGAGGGCAACGCAATCACGCCACCCCACTGGGTATTGAAATTCGTTCCGTCGATTTTCGTGAGTGCTTGGTTCGCCGAGCCGCCTGTCGCGACACCGGGTCCGGTCGCGCCGGTTGCACCAGTCGATCCGGTCGCACCTGTGGCTCCGGTCGCACCGGCTTGCGCCCAGAGGAGAAAGTGAGTCGGATCGGAAGCGGGCGCTGTCGAACTCGTCAGGCCGGTCGTACAGAGGAATGTCTGACCGCCGTCAGTCACCACATCATAAGCGGAATAGGTCGTGCCTGTGACCCACGCCCCACGATTCGTGAAGCCCTGACCGTTGGTACCATTGGTACCGTTGGTGCCATTGGTTCCCGCCGCACCTTTTTGCGCCCAGAGGAGGAAGTGAGTCGGATCGGACGCGGGGGCTGTCGAACTCGTCAGGCCGGTCGTGCAGAGAAAGGTCTGACCACCATCGGTCACGACATCGTAGGCAGCGTATGTCGTGCCCGTGATCCATGCGCCGCGATTTGTGAAGCCTTGGCCTGCGGCTCCCGTCGCTCCGGTCGCGCCTGTGGCTCCGGTCGCGCCAGTGGCTCCAACAAGCGATGTGCCCGATCCCCACGCGCCCGCAGTCTTGGGGCCGTAGATCGCGTCGGCGGTTGTATCGATGTAGAAGTCGCCATCGACGCCCAGCCCTGACGACGGAGCACCCGAACCACTGCGAACTGTCTTACCGTCCGCACCGGCTGCGCCCGCCGATCCGGTTGCGCCAGTGGCTCCGGTCGGTCCAATCAGTGAAGTTGACGACCCCCAAGCACCTGAAGTTTTCGGACCATAGATCGCGTGCGCGGTCGTATCGACATAGAAGTCACCATCGACGCCGAGGCCTGATGATGGAACGCCAGAACCGCTGCGGATGGTTTTTCCATCAGCACCGGCGGCTCCGGTCGCGCCCGTGGCTCCGGTGGCGCCGGTTGCTCCCGCTGGGCCGATTAGCGATGTGGACGATCCCCACGCGCCGGAGGTCTTTGGCCCGTAGAGCGCATTGGCAGTCGTGTCGATATAAAAGTCGCCATCGACGCCGAGGCCTGAAGATGGCACACCGGAACCACTGCGGATCGTCTTACCATCGGTGCCTGCCGGTCCGGTCGCGCCCGTGGCTCCGGTAGGGCCGGTGGGGCCAATGAGTGGCGTAGACGAACCCCACGCGCCCGATGTCTTCGGGCCGTAGATCGCGGTCGCGGCGGTGTCGATGTAGAAGTCGCCATCGACGCCGAAGCCCGAAGAAGGCACACCCGATCCACTACGGATCGTCTTGCCGTCCGTTCCTGCGGAGCCGGTGGCGCCTGTTGCGCCTATGAGGGGAGTCGATGCACCCCATGAGCCTGAAGCTTTGGGGCCGTAGATCGCATGCGCGCTTGAATCGATGTAGAAGTCGCCATCGACTCCCAGTCCGGAGGACGGTGCGCCAGAGCCGCTGCGGATGGTCTTTCCGTCCGCACCTGCGGGGCCGTCTGCACCCGCCGGACCAGTCGCACCGGTGTTCCCCGTATCGCCTTTGGAACCCTTCTGCGCGAGCAAGCTCCACTTCAAGGGCGAAGACGCGGGGGGGTCGCTGATGCTCGTCGTGTCGATGCAGATATAAGACGAGCCGCCGGAGGAGACGATGTCGTTCTCGTGATAGGTGGTGCCGGACGACCACGCGTCCTGCCACACAAAGCCTGCGCCGTCCGCGCCGTCTGCACCGGCGGGTCCTTGCGGGCCTGTGGCACCGGTAGCACCGGTCGCGCCCGTGCTACCTTTTTGCGCTACGAGGTCCCAGTGTGTTCCATCGTCCGTCGCCGGATCGACGCCGGAGTTATCGACGAGTGCGATATACGAAGAACCGCTGCGCTGGACGAGGTTGGTCGCAACATACGACGTGGTGTTCGACCAAGCGCCCAGCCATTCGCCCGCGACGCCAGACCCGCCGCCACCGCCACCAGTACCATCGCCCCGGTCGAACTCAAGAGCCGTCGTCAGGGCGCCGGTGTAAGCGTTCGGAACGGCGGCGCCGGTGATGACGAGGTCACCGACCGGATCGGTCGCATAGGCGATGGCCTTAGGATTTGGGAAGGGCTTCGTATCGTCGAGGCCAACGGCGACGGCTGTGATGGTCGCAGATGCGGACTTGCCAACGTAACCGTCAAAGGTCGCGTCGCTCGCGGCGGTGATCGCCAGCGAAGACTCATGTTTTTGCGACGGGACGGCAATCACCGTCCCCCGCATGGTCATACCGCAGCGGGCTTTATGGTCCACAGCGGTCCTCGAAGATTATTGGAGGCGGAGTTGCAGAGCGCCTGCGCCGAAAGAAATCGTGTCGCCGTTTGGCGCGGTGCGCGGCGTGGCGAGCGCGCCGTAGGCGAGCATGTCGCCGGTCGTGCCGTCGAAGTATGCGCCATACGTGACGGCCGCCCAGTCGGCCGTGGACGGGCCGAAGATGATGGCGTTCGTGTTGGACATGGATGAGATGCGGTTCGTATTATCGGTTGACACCGATCCGAACGTCACAGTCTGTCGCGCATAGCCGTTGCCGCTCAACTCATGCAGCGTGACGCCGTCGTGCGTCGGGATCGCTGTGAGCAATCCGAACTTGACCGAAGACGGGGCGGCGGGCATGTCCGTGCCCGCGATCCAGCCGAGGACGTCGATCTGGACTGCCCCAGCAAACGCGACTTGGACGGTCATTTAGTGATCGACCTTGGTGAACCAGATGGTGCCATCCGACTCGCCGGTCCCTGTGACGTAGGTGATCGTGTCGCCAGCGAAGGCGTTCACCAGAACCGGTGTATCCGCCGGGATACGAAGCGACGCCGAAACAGTCGCGTCTTCGCCGGAGCGGTCGATATGGATTGTCCGGTCGGACTGCACGAGCAGCGCGACCCGTGCGTCGTTCGCGCCCGGGACCTGATAGGACCCGGACGTGGCGGTCACGTCGAAGCTGACGGTTTTCTCGAAATGTCCAGCGCGAATGGTCACTTATTCTTCCTCGACGATCTCGACTTCTTCGTCTTCGACCGGCTGCTTGGTTTTCTTTGCGCGGGGCTTGCGGGGCGCGCGCGGTGCGGGGGCTTCTTCCTCGACGCTATCGGGGTCGAGTTCGGCGTCGGCTTCCGCGTCCTCGGCATCGGTCGGCAGCGCGAAGGTGCCGTTGCCAGCGCCTTCGTCCACGACCGTGTCGAATTCCTCATCGCCGTCGCTCTCGTCCTCGCCAGCCTTCAGGCCTGCGCGGTCGAGAACCTCTTGGGCCTTCGAGGTCTTGAACTTGGCGTTCTGCGGGAGCGCGAACGGCGCTTTCGCGACCGGGCTGACCGGTCGGCGCGGTTCCCATGAATAGTCCGCGTTCTGAACGAGATCGCGCGCGTTCGCGCGGGTGTGCATCTCCTTCACGCCATCGGGCGAATAGACCGCCATATGCGAAGGGACGCTAAGCTTCTTTGCCATTGAAATTCCTGATTGTCGGGGAGAGTGGCCCACGCGTCTGGCGCCGGGCGTTCGGGAGCTTTGTGATGTCATGAAAGGCGGCGTCTGTCAAGAAATGCGGCGTTACTGCCGCACTTCTTGACACCGCGTCAGCCTTTAGCTGTTCCGGCAGGTCCAGTAATCGGATGCCAAGTCCGGATTTTCGAGGTAGGCGGCAGGAATCCAGAAGCAGCCCGGGTTCTTCGGGTCGCCCCAGTCCTCGCCCCACGAGTTCTGCACGAGGTAATAAAGTTCGCCGGTGCCTTGGAAGTTCTGGTCGTAGCCGACGCAACAGACGGCGTGCCCGCCCATCTCCTTCTCGTTCTTGCCCGGCATCGGAACGACGCCAGTCTTGGCGACCTCATCGCTTTCGAAGCTCTCGTAGACCGTGAAGCCAAAGACGAACGGATGGCCGCTCGCCAGACAGTTCAGGAAGTCCGCGCGCTCCGTGAGGCGGGAGTAGGTGACGATCTTGTCCTTGCGCGCATCGACGATCACGCCATGGCTCGGCTTGTGCGGGAAGTTCTTGACGACGTACGGGAACTCGCTGTCCGGCGGCGTGCCCTTGGTCGCGAGGACCTTCATCACGTCGCGAAGCTCGGCGCCCGCGTCCTGCGGATACGAACGTTCGTAGATGAGGCTCTCGATGTAGGTGAACATGCGCGACCAGTGGCCGCCATCCGGCGCCGGGCCGTGGGTCATTTCCCACATCAGCATCGTGGAGTTCGCGGTACAGGAACCGAGATCGCCCTGATCGAAGACGAACTTGATGGTCGGCTTGAGGCTGTAGGCAGGCGGAACGCTCAGGGCTTCGACGCGGTGGACGGCGGCAAATTTGAGATCGCGGTGGTCAGGATTGTCGCGCTTCCAGCCATAGCGCTGAATTTTACGTGTCATCGTGGGTGATACCCCTCTTGTGATTTGCGGAGACGGTTCTTTCGGGGTTCAGGGATTCTGTGAGGACAGTGAGGGCGCGTTCGGGGCGCGCGTCGCCGCACATGAAGATGTCGAAGGCGGCATAGCCACGCTCAGGCCACGTGTGGACGCTGATGTGGCTCTCAGCGAGCACAGCGACGCCGCTGACGCCGCCGCCGTCTCCGAAGGTATGCAGATGTATGTGAAGCAGCGTGGCGCCAGCGGCCTTCACAGCCGCGATCAGTGCCAGTTCGAGCGCGTCGCGATCTGCAAGATGCTTCGCGCCCCAAAAGTCGATGATCAGGTGAGACCCCGCGAACGTCACACCGTCGCGGGTGATGAAGTGGTCCGGGGATTCCAAAGGGGAGCGCTTACGTTGCGGTGTAGGTGAAAGCCTGATCCCAGTGGAACGAGCCCTTCGTGGCACGAAGCGTGAAGTGGTACGCACCGGCGGTGATCGTCCCACTTCCCTTCACAAGGTTGCCAGCGCTGATCGCAAGGCCGCTCGCGACATCCTGAGAAACGATGGAGTAGGAGGCGCCGCTTGGAACCGAAGAGATCGCGCCGAGAACCGTGTTGGTCGCCGCGTTGTGGACGAAGCTCGTGCTGCCGCCGACGCTCAGCGTTGCGGCGTCCGAGTTGATGGTGAACTCGAAGTCCGAGAAAGCACCTGCCCAAGACAGGCGTGCGGTGACCGAGAAAGCTTCGACGGTATCGTCTTCGGTCGCGCCGACGACGAGAGAACGCTGATTGTCGCCCATGGCAACCTTGCCACCGGCATTGTCGATCAGGTGAATGCGCCCATCGAGAGGCGTGGAGGCGAAATTGCCGATGAGCGTGCCCGGCGGCGAGGCCTCGGGGAACTCGGCGTTATCGAGGGTGAGGCTGAAGACCGGATAGGAAAAACCACCGGCTCCGCTGCTCATGCGAGGGCCATTGGAGCGTGTACGTTGACGACGAGCCACTTTGAAAATCCTGTAATGCGAGCAAAAGAAAAAGGGGCGAGGCGCAAGCCCCGCCCCTTTTCGGAGGGTTGTCCCGAGCGCGGGTTAGGCGGTCGGTGCGACGTACGAGAAGCCCTGCACGGACGGCGTGGTACCCGCGAGGGTCGCCACGAAGCCGAACAGTGCGGCGTCGTTGTCGCGGTTCGCGAGCGAACCGGTATCGAAGTCGTAGACGTACACGGCGCCGATATCGGCGGTCGTGAAGACTTCGGTGCGCTGCGTCACCGGGTTGGCACCGTTGGCATCCCACGTGGTGAACGCGTACGAGTAGGTCTCGTCACCCGTGGTGTGGTCGAGGGCGGTGACAACGAACACAACGGAGAAGTTGCGCTCGCCGTACTTGCCGTTGAGGGCGCCACGGACGGAGTTGACGATGCGATTGATGTCAACCTTCGTGCTGGTGAAGGTCGCAGTGTTTGCCGCCGAGTTCGGCGCGAGAAGCGCGAGGCTGGCGTCATATGCGTGACGGATACGAGATTCCATCTGAGGTGTTTTCCTTGTTCCTGAAAGTTAGGAAGGGTTGGTGGCGACCGATTAGGCCGTCACCGCCGCCTTCTTGATGCCCCAGACGCGAGCGGCGCTGCGGCCGTTCATGACTGCCAGCGAGGTCAGCCACTCGATGCGGGTACGAAGCACCGGCTTGTCGTTCATCTCGCCGAGGTCCTTGACCTCCATGATGTCGTTCTGGATGCCGACAACGCCGTCATCGCCGAGCTTCACCACGTAGATCGAGGTGCCGACTGCGGAGCCACCACCGGGGTTGGCTTCGTTGAAGTCGATGACCTGAACGCCGTTCGAGTCGTAGTCCGTCACGAGGATCGGCAGATCGTTGTAGAACATGATCCGCTCGCCGAACTCGTTCTTGTCCCACGTCACGTAGCCCGCGACGTTCGGATTCTTCGCAGCCTGCGAGAGCAGGGCGCGCATCTTCTTGGACATGATCAGATGGGTCGGACCATCGACCTGATCGATTGCGTCGTCGAGAACCGCGAGGCTCAGGGCGTCGCCGCCGCTGGACGAACCAGCCGCGAAAAGCTGGGTGCCGGTGATGCGCTTGCGGAGGCCGTCGAATTCACGCGGATCGGCTTCCGAGTCGCCGTTGACGATCTTGGAGGCGTAGTACAGCGACAGCGCCTTGACCTTCATACGCTCCTGCGTCGAGCGGATGCCCGCGCCGTGCGTCTTGATGAGGGCCTTATCGACGTCGAGGTCGCCGCCGACGATGCGGAGGCGTTCGGTTTCCGGGTTCACGACGCCGGTCGAGGTGCCGTAAGACTCGTTGATACCACGGAAGGCGACGCCGGAAAGCTGGCCTTCTGCGATGTAGGTGTATGCGCTGCCGGGCACGTTGATGAACGGCAGGTACTTGAGAACGTCGGGCGCCGCGAACATCTCGATGATCGCGCCGCGCTTGATCTCATCCTGACCCTGCACCTGTGCAGCGGCTTGGAGAAGCGTAAGAGCAGTCATGGTGACTCAATTTCCCTTGGGTTTTTGATTGCCGAGCTTTCGAGACGGCCCCCGCCTCGGGATCGCCCCGGGTGCTCAGCAGCCCCGAGGGAATTCGTTGCGTGTCACGAAAATATATTTTCGTGACATCGAATTTCGTGTGCCGATCCGTCGCGAGCGCGCCGTTGATCGGGCTTTCGTTTGGTGGTCAGGCGCGAGAGCTTTCTCACTCTCGCGCCGACCGATCTGTCAGGTCCTTCCGGACCGGTTAGGCCGAACGGCGTCCCGCGTGGGTGTTCGCCAGTTCGAGGCGTTGTGCCGCCGTCATCTTCGAGATGTCCTCGCGGTTGTAGCCGTGGACCTTCTTCGTCGTGTCGCCGCCGGAGCCGCCACCCTGAGTGGGCTTGAAGAAGAACGGCTTCACCGTCCGCAGCTTCGCGACCCATTCCTTCGGCGACATCGGGTTCACACCGTCCGAGCCGAAAAGTTGCGCCTCACCATCGAACGCCACGATCTTGCCGTGATCATCGACCCGCCACTGACCGTGGGCGTGGGCGATGATGTCTTCGATGGCCTGCGGTTCCACACCGCTATCGGCCGACACACACGCGTCCTTGATCGCCGATGCGACCAGACCGCGCTTGTACTGGTTGTCGAGCGTTGCATAGCGATCCTTGTACGCTGCAAGCTCTTTGCTGAGGCCTTGGACCTGTGAGTCGTAGCCCTTACGCAATTCTTCGGTACGCTTGCCGAGGGCTTCCTCGATCTGGCGACCTTCCTTGAGTTCACCGTCCACCACGCGTTGCTTCGTGGTCCGGAGGTCCTCAAGGTTCTTGGTGAAACCGTCGAGGTCTTCACCAACGATGCCGCTGTACGCGGTCACCTTTGCGACCAGATCGTCCCGCTCTTTCCGGAGCGCGATGTTCGTGTCGCGAAACTCGTCAACGGATGCACGGGGCACGACGTTGATTGCAAACTTGCCATCGACTTCCTTGGCGATGGACTTGAAATCGTCTGGAACAGAGTCCAGCGACTCGTAAAAGATATTCGGCATACGCACTTTCTCTGGAGACCTGCGACCCGCAGGGTGGGGAGCACGACCCGTGCTCTTGGGGAGAAAGATGACGGCGACCTCGGGGGTTGGCGTCGTCTATCGGGATGATGAGGTTTGTACTTTAATTTCTTCACAATGTCAAGATTTACGACTTGCAAGTGTTGACGTATCGTGCTACCGGTGAGGGTTGGCCTCCTCGGCGGCACGACAGAACACGCAAGAAACCCTTATTTGACGGGCTTTTCCGTCAAGTCGGGTGCAAATCAGGGATGGTAGTCTTCAGACCGGGCGCGGAAGTACTTTTGGATCGCGTCACGCATCTTCGGCTTGTTTCCGCGCAGACGGAACATGCCGTCGCCGTCGCGGATGATGTCGATCTCGGGGTCGAACTGGTGCTCGACGAGGATTTTCCAGCGCGTGCCGTACTTGCGGTCGGCCTTCAGGCCGTGGAAGTAGTGATTGATGGTGCCCGGGACATAGCCGATGTTCCCGTTGACCGCTTCCTTGGCGAGGTGCTGCCAGTTCAACACCGAGCGCCGGTAATTGGGGTGCAGCCCATAATAGAGGGACTTCTCGGCGTGACCCACGAGCGCGCACGCCATGTGCCGGTCGCCGGAGCCCAAGATGCCGATGTCGATCATCCCGCCGACCATATCCCAGCTTTCGCGCCGCCAGTACCAGCCGTAGCCGGGGTGCATCTTGGTGTAGTAGTCGCTGTCGGGGGTGATCGAAAGCTCGCGATACATGAAGGCGAAGCCCATCGCGAGTTGACCCATGGGTTCGAAGTTCGGGCCGAGGTCCTGCGCGTGACTGAACGGCTGGACGACCGGGAAGTGCTGGAGATGGTGGATGACCTCCGTCGCCCAGTCATTACGCACGAATGCGATGTCGGCGTCCTGCCAGCCGATATACTTCGCGTCGGGCGGAAGGAACCGGCGCCCGGCGTTTATCAACGCCTCCTTCAGCCAAACTTCGGAGTCGCAGCGAAGTTGGATGTGATGGACGTTCCCATCGTTGGTGACCTGATACTTGCGCTCGCCAAATGTGGCCTCGACGATCCAGAGCGTGACGCCCGCAGCCGTCATGCGCTCGACATACTCGCGAAACAGCGAGAGGCGCGACTCGTAGCGGATCGGGTTCGATAGGACCGAGATGACGTGAAGCTGATCGGGGCGGAAGTCGTCACAAGGCAGGATGCGGCGCACGGGGTTCTTTCGGGGCGATGTCGTGTATGGCGACACCGTGCCGTCTTTGACGTCATTCGTCAACGAATGAATTATGAAATTTCTTTTGCGATCTCGGCGTAAATGTCGCGCATCGTGCGTCGGAACTTCTTGCGATATGTGCGCCGATCCTCGGCCGACTTGTCGTAGTGGCAGCGGTTCGGCGCCGTGCACATCACGATCACATTGTCCGGCTCGAAGAGCGCGGGGTCGCTCAGTCCGATCATGAGCGGGATGACGTGATCCGCTTCCCAGTCACCATCGAGGTACGGGTGGACGTAGCCGCAACGCGCACACTTACCGCCGTCGCGGAAGAAGACGTGCTGCCGCATCTTCTGCGGATCGGCTCTCAGTTGGTAATGCGTCTTGCAGGGCGCTCCGCAGAACTTCTGCTCCGACAGGACGTTCCCGTCCGCGTCCTTGATCCAGAGTCCGCACCACCGGCACATTCCGGCTGCGGGTGGCACGCCGAATGGGCCGGGGTACTTGCGATGACTCAATCCTCAGGCCCCTGCCCGATCTTCGGGTCATAGGGTGAGACATTGCACCACCAAATCGCGAGCGCGACGAGTGGAAGGACGAAGACACCGAGCGTCGCCGGAGGTGTGATCGCAATCTGGGTAAAGCAGAACACGGCGCCGATCAGACAAGCGCCGACCATGACCCAGTCGGTGAGTCCCATAAAAATCTTGGTACGTTCCCAGTAGCTCATTGCAGTCGATACTCACCGTCTCGGAGTTGAAGGTCTGTGGGCGCCAACAAGCCACTCACCGCGACCTGTACGGAGTGCAGCTTGCCCTCGATGTGTTCTTCCCACCAACGCAGGTACGCGTTGAGGATCGGAAAACTCGGGGCCTTGTCGAGCTTCTGCCAGAGGAACCAATGTGGATTCACCACCAGCGGTGCGTCCGGCATGAAGTAGAAAATCTTGGCTGTGGTCAGGCGCCAGCCACGCAAGGCGCGCTCGAAGTCGCTCATGGCAGCACCGCATGGGCGAACGCGAAGCCGAAGACCGCCATAGCCGCGAACATTACGATGTAGCAAACCGTAGCCGCTCGACGCCCGATCTCGTCGGGATCGATTACGGCTAGGAGGCGCACGAAGAGGAAGATGGCGAGGATAGCAGCGATAGCAGACATCAGAGTTTCACGAGACCATCACACCCGCGAATGAGCCAAAGACATCCCTGCACCGCCGGGTGAATACGGTAGGGTGATCCGCAAACGCCGCACTCGGCGTCGCCCGAAACGCGGAGATAGTTTCCGTGTTCGAGCGTGATCTGGTCCTGCTCGCAGAGCAGGCTCGGATTATTTCCGAATTCGTCGTAACCGAGCGCGGTCTGCATTCGGTCGGTCATGCGATAAGACATCGATTACAACAGATAGATGGAGACCAAAGCAATTGCGGCTGGAAGCAATGCGAAGGTGAGCATCGCGTAGGTGAGCAGCATGTCGGGATCACGCCAACTCATCAGAGGCGGATCGTGTCGATGCCGTTGCCAGTGCCGGTATCGAATGCCGAGGCTGCACGAACTGCTTCTTCGGCCGATGCTCCCATCCACATCGCGGAAAGTGCGTGATCGACGCCCGAACCGAATGCGAAAAACGAGCCCCGACCGTGACGATCCTGTAGACCCTCTCGAACTTCATGACCGCCTTCATGAAAGAGGACGGCGCGTCCGTTCGGCATGATGATGCATCCGGTCCCCGAGTACTCATCGTCGGTCGCGCTCTTGAGGCCCATTGGCGGGCAGCCACCGTTGCAACCGCCCCGGACCCAAGCCATAAAGCTGTCGATAACGGCCACGGACCCCGTGCCGCCGATCAACAGGCGTCCAACCTTCTCGATTTTCGTTTTCATACCGATCACGTAACCGCTACGGGTGACGCGGCGGTCGGCGGCCATGATGCCGTCTCGATATGCGATAGTCGTCATGCGGCGATCTCGTTTTGCGTCAGCGGATCGATGCTCTGTTGACGCCAGAACTTCTTGTAGTCCTCGACGAGGGGCGCAGGGTCGAAAGGTAGTTTCTTCACCTTTGCTTCGACGCCGGACAGAATCAGTCCGCTCATGTCGTCGGCGTGACCGAGACCGAAACGTTGCTCGAAGTGTTTGGCGAGAGGCGACTTGTGCCAGAGGCCCCACTCGTTACGCATTTGCGTACCGAAGCCGTGGTGTGCGGAGTTGGCACCTTCGGTCTCGATGTACGCGATCTCTTCGTCGTTGAGATACTGTGCGACGATCTGGATGGCTTCTTCCAGCGTCGCTGGTTTGTGTTCGGCGAAGTTGATCACAGCCAATGACCCCTTGCAGCTTCGCGCTGGCGCCGGGCGGTGTGGAGCGCCTGAAGCGTCTTGATGTGACTGATGGTCTTGCGTTCGAATGCGCGATAGAGCAGGACGCCGACCGGCGAGAACATGGTGGAGGCAAAGAGATGCTGCTTGAGGTTCATCGCGAGATGCATCTGCGGCAGCGGGGTCGAGACATGAGGGACAGGAACGGAAGTCATTGGGGCTTTCTCAAGGTGTTGGTATTCGTCGATGAAGATATAGTCGTAGCGTTTGCCGGTGTGGGCGAGCGCACGGTCTACGTCGGCTTTACGCATCAGTGCTCTTGCGGGTCTGTGAAGGTGATCGAGGAGTACCGGTCGATGCGTCGTGCATACGATGGCGTCGTCCATGCGTAGCTCGCTTGCGCGTCCGTATATTCGTCGGGCAGTTGGTAGTCCGCCCAATCATTCCACTCGGCGCGATGCTCGACCGGCACGAGATAGTAATGGCAGCTATCGTCAACGCCGATGAAGTAGCGGGTTGCCATCAGACGCTCTAACCCCTCGACGAACGATGCCAAAGGTATGCATCAAGCAAATAGCCGCCGAACATCAAGGCCACGATGGTGCAGGCTATCCCGTACCCAAGCAGCGAACCTACAGAGCCCGCCACAATGCCGGAGATCAGGACGGCGAGCGCCAGCCAGCACACGATGTAGTACCAACCGAGCAATGCCATGCGTCGTTCTCGCCACCAACCGATCACAGTGATTCTCCCGGGAGCATCAGTCGGCAAGCTTTCCGGTCTGCTCCTGCACGGCCGCTTCCGCATCGGAAAACACGACTCCCGGACCGACAAGCGTGTAGCGGCTGTTACGCGTCTCGACTTCGGTGTTGCCCTGATCGTCGGGCTCACTCATCGCGACGATCCACGATGTACGTCCGCCCGGCGAGTATCCGAATTGCGGATGGTCGATGAAGGTGCCGATAATCGCAAAACCGAGACCGGCGCTCTCGCCGTAGTGTTTCTCGGTGATCTCACGATTGAAGGCCAGCTTGAACCAGTCTTTGATCTGACCCTTATGAGGCTTCTGTTGGGACGTCATTCTTTTGGTGTTGGTGCCAACTGGAGGTTGGTGGATGGATCGAAGGGCGCGAGGCTCGGGGAATACACGTCGCCGTTCTGACTGATCTTGCTGTTCTCGTAAGGGATGGCGACGCGGCGGTAGAATTCCTGCTTGGCGCCTTCGAATGCGCCCATCACATCGTTGATGGTCTGATACGAGAGGCCTTTGCCTTCAACATACGTGATGGCTGTCAGCGTCATGGCGAAGTTGAGTTCGCCCGCCGTGTTTGGAAGATCGGCGGCGGCTTCGCGGTCTTGCTTGGGAATGTACGGCATTCAGTTGAGGTCTCTTCGCTTGACCCAGCCCGTGCCTTTACACGGACTGCACTTCTTGGATTGTAGAGAGGCGCCCAACTGTCCGAGGAAGACACCGAGGCCTTCACATGGCTTGCAAGACTCCGTTTCACGCACGTGGCGCTCGAACGTCTTCATCAGATCGTCCATCTCGGGATCGACGATTGGCATCAGTGCAACCACGCAATTGTGAGTGGGCCGAGGAAAAGGAACGTGCTCTTGAGGCCCTTGTATTTCCCCAAGCCCCATTCGCCCCAATGCCAGTAATAGCTCACGCTGCTTTCTCCTTCAGATCGTCGCTGGTCTCCGCCATCTCCTTCGCAACGGTGTAGAGTTGGTAGGAGAGCTTGGCCTCCTTCACGGCCACGACGATGGCGTCGAATTGCGGGTCGGACATTTCATCCGACCGGACCTTGGTCTCGGGGATGAGTGTGTAGACCGTGTGGAATGGAAGGCCTGCGAGTTCGACCTTCTTCCAGTATTTGATGACGCGGTAACTCGCGGGCTGTTTCATTACTCCGCGCCTGCCTCGCTCATATGCATGCAACCATCGACGACGAAGTATTCGCCGCCGGACGCGTGACACTCTCGTGCTTTCGGGCTGACCAACTGGTAGCTGATGATGATCACGAGCACGATGCCCGCGAATACGGTGAGCCACTCGGCGGCTTTGCTCTTCAATTCATTGCTCCCACTTCATGAACGTAGTAGTCCTTCGACCAGTCCATCGTGATCTCGAAGCTGACGACTTGGCCGTCCGCGTTCTTCACCCGCACTGTCTCGCGATCCTTGAAGGGATCGTTGAGCATCTCGCCGCCGGAGCCTTCCTCGCAGCGCTTGATGTATTCTTCGGCGGCATCATCGGGATGACGCGCTTCGATTGGTGTCCAGTAGTCGGCGGAGTCGATGCCGACGCATTGGCAGAAGAAGGACTTCACTTGTGTGTCACCTTCCCGTACGTCTCGATCCAGAGACGCGCGCCGCATGGGAGCGGGTTGTGAGGCGAATAGACGAGTTCGAAGGGACCTTCGCCGGTGACAGTGTGCGCCCGGGTGGACTTGCGGCCGTTACGACCTTTGCGAAAGGTCAGCGGCGGTTCGTTCGTGCCGTGCTTGGCGTTCGAGCGGATCACCAACTGATTGACGTGGATGATCGTGGGTTTGAGTTCGACGCGCTGCTCGCCTTTGAGAATGGCATCGACCTTCTCGGCGCGGGCGATCATCTGCTTGCGGGTGAGCTTCTGACCAGTCGTCTTGGCGATGGCCTCGACGATTTCCAGCGTGGTGCGCTCGCCTTTCGCAATCTGCGAAAGGTTGGGGTGTTCGTGCGCAACACGGCATGACGGATACGCCGAGCGATTGGGCACCTTGTGCGAGACGCGCCCGCTAACCGTGCCGTGTGTCACCATATTCCTGATCTGTGCGGAACTGAACTTCGGGTCGTCGCCGTACTGTTTATGCGGACGCTCAGTCATGCCTTCTCCGTTTTCGGAAGCTGTTTGCTGTCGTCGCGGATCACACCGTCGTCGAGGCCATCCGGATCGGGGATCGGCGGACAGGTTTCGGCCGAACGCGTCGGACACGGTTCATCGTCCGCGATCTTGTGCAGATGCACCGGCGGCAACGGTTTGGAGACACGCGCCTCGACAGCCTGATCGCAACCATGCAGCGCGGACGCCAGCAGGCCTGCGATGATGATGGGGACAGAGAACAGTGTCATGGCGAACGCGCTATCCTTCACTGCATCGTGTCCGGTCTGATGAAGCCGTGATTGATCGCCGACCGGCGCACGTTGCTCACACAGTCGAGCATCCAGCGGGCGGGTCCGCCGGGATGGAGCTTCTCGTGCTCGCACATCTGACAGAGTGGCGCCGCAGCGGGTTTGCCTTCTTCGATTTCCGCCTGCGCCTCTTCGATAAGGGTCGCGACGCCGTAGAGTTCGTAGTACTTCTGCAAAACCAAGTACTGGGCGGCGAGCAGCGCGTCGAACAACGAGGCGTCATCGCCATTACGGATGTCGCCTTGGATCATGCGCAGGTACATCTTGATCTCGTCGGGATCGCTGATCTGGCATTCCCAAAGACCTTGGATGCGCACGTGCGCACAAAGCTCGTTCCAGTGCTGTTTGCAGAATTCCATTATTCGGTGACGGGTGCCGGTGTGGAGGTTGGGACGAAGCCGCTGCCCGGCAGATCGCGAGCGATGCTTTCTTCATCAGGATGGTCTTCACTCATCTGTTCGTCTTCAACCACGGTCGCGGCGCTCAAAGTCTCGGACAGGATGAATGCCCCAAGCCGCTGCGTGATCTCTTCGCCGTAGATGTGCTCGCTGATACCGACCATGAGCATCAGGAGGTGCTCCTCGGTGGGGAGCGTGATCGTCGCTTCCTTGTTGGCGTAGACCGTGTGACCCGCGCCCACACAATGAGGCGCTGCGACTTCGCCGGTGCGGTACGGCTCGCCGCGCACATGCACGGAAGTCGAGCCGTCTTTCTCCCGGTTGATCGAGAGATAGGGAACGTTGCCCGGCTTGTCGCTGGGCCACGGCGGCGTGTAGGCGTAGATGTTCCTGCGCTCAGCCACCTTCGAGCCCCTGCTTCCACGTGAGAAGAACGTCTGCGAAGGGCTCGCTCGTAGAGATCAAGCCATCGGCATTCCGATAAGTCTCGACGCGAGCACTGCCGTCCTCTTGTTCTTCGACAGTGCGGATTTCTACGGCACGGAAGGCCACGCGACGTTTGGTATCGGAGTGTGTGATCACGACGATCATCAGGAGGCTTCTTTCAATGCCTGCGCCCAGAGCAACAGCGCGGGCTTGTATTCGGTCGATGTGGTGCGAGCACCGCTGCCCATGTCGATGCAGGCAAGGCCGTCTCGGCTTTCATTGTTGGCAACGATCTTCTCCACGCGAACGGTGCCCCTCATAGAGCCGATGCCATCCACGTAAATAAATTCGTGCAGCATCAGACCCGGCTCAGTGCGATGATGATCGAGCGGAACATGCGCTCGCGGGCTTTCTGAAAGGGCGTCAGCATGTGGAACTGCACCATCTGCGGGTCGATCTTTCGCTTGGCGTCGTAGTCGGAGCCCGCGCACCAGCCGTTCTCACGCATCTCGGCGACCCACGTATTGTGGTAGGTGCCGTCGCCGCCGCGCGGATCGGCGAGCGTCACATTGATGCGCTTGGTGAGACTCTGGACGGTCGCTTCGTCGGCGTCTTCCCACGCCGGGGCGGGGTCGGCGCCGTGCGATTCGTCCCACGTGGTGGCAGCGGCGTAACAGACGCGGGCGATTTGTTCGACGAGGTGTTTGCTAAGCATGGTGTTCCTTTAGGAGGTTTGACGCGGACGAATTCCGCAGATGATCATTCCGCGCACGGCCATGGCAGCGAGTTTGCGCAGGTCGTGCAGGCATTGGGGGACGGCGACGTTGCCTTCGGGCTGAACTTCGCCGGGGTAGTCGGCCCAATGATCTTCGAGGTGACGCAGGTAGCGCCGGATCAGCGTGGCGAAGCCTGCGGCATCCTTCGCCTCGTCGGCGGTGCGGCGCGGGAGGTTGTTGACGTATTCGAACTCAGACCAGAGCGCGTCCATAGCGTGGTGGAACTGGGCGCGAGTGACTCCGTCGTCGGTTGCTTCGGAGATTTCATGGAAACTCGGAGCACAGCTAAAGTTCGCGAGGTTGGTGAACCGCGCTTTGCAGTCCTCGAAGGTCTTGTCGCCGGAAGAGAATGACGGCGCATCGGCCGCTTTGACCACGCCGCCGGTGAAGTAGCCGGAGCGGTGGTGACGGTTGGGTTCGATCAGCGGCTTGGAGGGCTCGTCGGTGCCGCCGGACGTGTCCGTCGAAACATCATAGGCCGCTGCATATCCGGAACGCTCGTGTCGGCAAGCTTCGAACAGAGGCTTCGCATTGGAATCGCGAAACTTCTTCCGGGCCTGCTTGATCGCGTCGTTTGCTGAAAGCCCCGCGTCCAGTCCGGCGATCACGTCATCGACATCGACTTGCGGCTGGAGGGACTTCGGGAACGCGTTCGCGTCCGGCTGACCACGTGGGCGCATACGCGGCGGCGGGAAACGCCGGGCGCCTCTGAACGCATCCGCGTTCGGTGTTTTGATCGTCAGGTTGTAATGCGGGCGCACGGCGCCGACCTTCAGATCGAGCACGCAGGGCCGATCTGTCATCGGATGATGACACGTGGGCGGAAAAGATGTGACAGGCTCGTCGGCGGGGATCAGATCGCCAAGCTGACATTCGCCACTGGCGGCCAACACCGGACGCGGCTTGTCTTCATTGGCGATCAAGCGCTGCTTCTCGGCGGGTGTCATGCGATCAACGACGAGGTGCGCATAGGCGGAAAGCTCGTCGAGCTTCTTCTGATCCATTATGGAATATCCTGAGTGACGGGGTCGTAGAGGCCGAGGCGCGTCGCCAGTTCGCGGCGGGCTTCAATGGAGAAGGAAGGCCAAGCCGCGTCTTCGCGCTGATCGCTCTCACGCGGGAGGTTGCGCGCCATGTGTTCGGGCCAGAGTGCGTTGAACTCCGCGAGCCAACGCGTCTTCGCCTGCTTCGCGCTCCACGGCGTGATGATGATCTCGTAGGGATCGATGCCTTCCAGCATTTCCCAGCCCTCGCCCGGCGGATCGGGCGGCAGGCAGTCGCGTTTCTCGGTGCAGGCCATACGAACGTCGATGGCTTTCACCTCGGGCGACATTTCGAGCGGCAGAAGATATTGGCGGCGAACGGAATGCTCGCAGTATTTCTCGATGCGCTTGAAGTCGGCAAGGCACTGCTTGAGCGGCGTGGTGACATCGCCGGTGAAGGCCTCGACGGCGTCGTGCATCAACGCCTCGAACTTGAACGGCGCGGGCGCCGCGCGTGATGCGAGGACGCAGTGCTGGCCTACCGGGACCGGCATATCGAAGATGGTGTGACCGGCACAGCGCGCGACATTGCCGAGTGCGTGCGCGATCTCTTCCGGTGTGACCGGCGTCGCGTCGGGGTCGAGGAAGTTGAAGTAGCGCCCGCTGCAAAGCTGGATCGAAGGCTCGATGAAGAGCTTCGGCGGCAGTCCGCGCTTTTCGAGAAGATCGAGGTAGGCATCCGCAAGTGCCTTGATCGCGGATGATTCCAGACCGGCCTCACCGAACTCACGCACGCAGCCAGCTACTTCGTTGGCGGTTTTGTGGAGGTCGGGGTCGTATTCGTATAGGTGATAAAGGGACAAACGTTGCTCGGGGTGCTCAGTTCGCGGTGACTGTCGCGAATTACGACAATGATGTCAAGAAAAGAAACAGACTATTCGGCGACGGTGGTGATGACTTTGCGCTCGACACGCGCCGGACGGACATCGAGGGCGACATAAGGCGTCGCGAAGTTGCGCTCTTGCTCCAGCCTGTTGATCTCGGCTTCCCAGTCGGCGCGGTTGAAGAAGGCCTCGTAGGTCAGATGGTAGGACGTGCCGCCATAGCCATCCTCATGGTTGCTGCCTTTGACGATGGCGAAGTGCGGCTCGCGTGGAACTTGGTCGGGTCGGTTGGGGTAGCGTGTGGGGCTCACTGCGAATCGCCTTGCGCGATCTCGCCCGTCGAGTTCGGGTTGCCTCCGGTTTTCATATCGCAGCGGCGCTGGTGAATATAATTGACGACGAAGGGCGCCGCGCCGACGACCGCACCGATCATCGCGGCGAGATTGCCCGGCGAGAAGACCGTGAGGAAGATGATGGAGAACGTCATCGTCAGGATCGCGAGCGCCATGCCGACGCGGGTCCATGAGAGTACGACTTCGGGGCCGGGTTCGACGACGTTGAGGAACCGCAACATCGTGCGGAACCAGCGGCGCGAGCCGTCCTGCTTGAAGCACGTCTTGGGAAGAACGAGTGCGAGTTTATGCGGAGGTGTTGGAGTGTCCATCGTCAAGCTGTGCGTAAAGTGGGTACAGGGGATTGTCGGCGCCCCGCTTGGCTTCGTCGGCTTTGCGGATTTGCATCAACTGGTATTGGATCATGGCCTCATGGGGATCGATGCCGGGCGCGGAAAGACTATCGAACCACTTCCAGCAACCGACCCAGCGCGACCACAACGCGCGCATCATGACCAACTCGATGGCAGACCATTGGTCGGCTTCTGCGCATCCATGAAGAGCTTGCGCGCTTTGCGCCACGACAGGAGCAGACCTTCCGCCGTGCCGGTCCCGAGTTGGAAATTCGCAGCAGCCAGTTCGAACATATCGGCTTGGACGTTGAGGCTGTACGCCAATCCGAGATCGCCCGCGTCGGTTTTCTTCTGCGCAAGCTCGCGCATCTTGCGCGCCAGCGACGGTTCGTGGAGGTTACTCGTCGTCATAGAGCGCGCCGTAGGCCTCTTCATTGCAGGCATCCTCTATCGTCCAGAACAGATCGTCGGCAAAGGTCTGGGTCACGTCGATGCGGTGCAGGACGATATCCGGTTCGTCGTAGAACTTGACGACGGCCTTACCTTCGGCGCGCCACGTCTCGCTGTCTACGCGTTCCCATTGATCGCAGTTCACACTCTCGGCGATCAGGCCATCCGGCTGATGGTAGTTCGGTGCGGGGCCAACGGAAGGTGTCGTCACCCAGAAGGAGACTGCAAGCGCGGCGGCGAGGAAGTGGGTCACATGGTGCCTCTACAAAAAGGCAAACGGCGCGCGGAGAATGACCACACCGCGCGCCGTAAAAGGCTGATCAATGAGGAGGTGCGCTTATGCGCCGATCAGCGCCTTGTGATTTGCCGCAGCGGCCGTCGCACGGTCGGCAAGCTTCTGCTTGTCGTCGGCGAGCTTCGTCGCCTCGGCGGCATCGGCCTGATGGCCGGTGACTTCATCGTAGAGACCCTTGGCGGCGTTCTCGAACTTCGTCGCGATGGCTTCGACGTCGGCGACGGCCGTGGCGAAGAGTTCGGACGGAGAAGGCTCGGTCCAGCCGAGCCAGCCGAAGACGACGGTGCGAACCGGCGTGACGAAGTAGATGACGGCGAGAACGACGAGCAGTACGATGAGGGTGGTAAGGATCGAGACGCCGAGCCAAACCGCCAGAATGGCGGCGGCCACGACACCGGCGATTCCGATGGCGGTGTTGGTATTCCAAGTCATAGTCGGGGTGGTTCCTTTCGGGGAGTTTCGACGTTGATGTCGCGATTGGTGACACACGCTCGGAAGAGTGTCAAGGATCGCGTCAGAATTATTTTCGTGATGCCGGGCGCCGCGTCTTCTTGGCGGGCGCCGGTTTCGGAGTCCGGGGCTTGCGCGTCTTGGTTTTGACGTTACGCGGTTGGCTATCGCGAGTGTTCAAAAGCGCGAGATCGGATTCGTCCAGCGGTTCCGGATCATCCTCATCGAAGATCGACTCGTGGTCGAGTTCTGCATAGAGATCGTCGAGGCTGTCGTAATGTGACTTGCGGCCCATGGTGCTGATGTCGGTGTTGTTAGAAGGGAAGATCGAGTTGGTTGGGGTCTTCGACGCGGCCCGTCGTGGCTGGAACCCGGCCTTTGAGTAGACCTGCTTCGCGCTGACATTCTTTGCAGAGTTTCGGTCCGCCGCAGCGCGCGACCATGCCATCAGGCCGTTTGGTGACCCATCCATGACCGCCTTGCATCAGAGTACCTGAGCCATGAAGTAGATCAGCCAGCTTGCAAGCATCACGATCACTGCGCAGACGGCGCGGACGGCAGGCATGATGTCAAAATCGTACCAACCACTGCGCGGTTGCGGCGGTCTGGTGAACACCCAGACCCATGCGGCAACCGTGATGAACGATGGCATCAACCACCAGCCAAGAACTACGCTCAACCGCCTGCTCCCGGTTTCGGCTTGGAAGTCTTGTTGCCGCCACGGCCCGGCTTGGGCGGCACCGGTCCACCGGCGCGCGCCGGGAGTGCGGCGCCAGCCGGGTTCGGTGTCTTGGGTGGCAACGGCGGCGGCGCGTTCTCCATAAGCTCGACCTCGCGTTCTTGCAGATCGATTTCCTGCTGCTGCATACCAGCCTCGCGATCCACAGTGCGCTGATCGAGTTGCTGCTGGCGTGAGGTGAAGCCCTGCTGGCGAGCCACGACGTCCGGGTTGTTCGGGAAGTTCGCAGGATCGTTGAGCGAGTCGATGAACTCTTCGAGCGTCGTCTCCGGGTCCATGAAGCCGGTGGCGATGACGGCGTTGTAGATGATCTCGATGGGCAGCTTGCCTTCGTCGTGAAGCTGCTGGAACACGCGCATGGCACGTGCGTCGAGTCTCGCATCACCGAAGATGCGGTTCATGGAGTATTCGACATCCTCGGAGTCGGCGAGCGCGACGTCGCGCCACATCAGCCACCAGCGAATGCAGTCGGTCATACCGGCTTCGCAGGCTTGCAGGGCGTGGAGGATGAGGGCCTGCTCACTCTGGGCCGAGCGTTCGGTTTCTTCGGCCGAGGCGGAGCCCTTGGCGGTGTGGCCCGGCATCATGCGACCGCCGATGGCGGCGATCTGCTGTTCCTTGGTCTGGAGTGCGGACTCCAGCGTCTTCAGGCCGTCGCCCTTGTATTCGAGGATGCCGGGTTCCTGATCCGGCTCGACTTCCCAGACGACCGAAGGTCCGACGATGTAATCGCCCGCGCCTTCGCCGTCGCTGACCGGCGCGTAGTAGACCGGCAGCGCGGTATACATCCGGCCCCACTCCAGTTCGGCGTAGGTGCGATAGTGGCTGAGGTTGAGATCGACGATGTCGAGCACCGGCGGCGCTTCCACATCGGCGGTGTTGTACTGGGCGCCGAAGAACTTGAAGGGGATGAAGTTGAGCGGTTGGCCGCGCAACAGCGGTGTGCTCTCGGACACTGGCGTGCCGGTGGGCGATTCATTGTAGAGGTACTGCTTGTAGACCGGCGGTCCGGCGTCCTGCGCTTCAAGCACGAGGTCGCGATAGACCGTCGCATAGGTGAAGCTCTCGATGAAGGCGCCGGAGGGCTGGGTGTAACGTGCGGTGCTGAGCGCATCGCTGCGCTTGACCGGCATGCCACGTTTGTTGGGGGCGCCGGGCTTCTGGGGCGCCTGCGGCTGACTGCGCTGGCGCTTGAACTCGCGGAGCAGGATGCGCGTCGGCTGGTATTCGCCGCCGACGTCCTGAATGTCCCAGTCGAGGATGTTCTCGGCGGCATAGCCGACCGCGAACGAGGTCGGTGTGGTCGAGGCCGTCTCCGGGGCATCGACGAGAACGCCGTAGCGTCCCATGCTCACCTGTTCGCTGAAGACGGTCTTGGCGAAGACGACGTGACCGGAGCCATCCTTGCCGAACTTGAGACGGATGGCATTCTTGAAATCATCCGGCATCCCGAGAATGAGCGGATCGCGGGAGAACGCCTGACCGACCATGCCGTTCACGGTCTGACGGGTCATGTTGTAGAAGGTGGCGCGTTCGAGATAGGTCTCGTAGTCGTCCGAGTCCATCTTCGGCGGACCCTTGAGGTAGACGCGCCCTTTGCGCTTGATCTCGCGCTGTCCCGCGATCACGTCGCGGATTTTCTGCCACTCGTTCAGCCAGTAATAGTATTCGGGATGGACGGCGACCGTGGTGGAGTCGGCTGCGCCCACGCCAACGCGTGAGATATTCTGGGAGTTGGGGACTTGACCGGCCATCGGCTTTGGGAAAGGAGGCGGAACGCGTTTTTGACCGCGCGCCGCCTTGGAGTTGTCACAGACGAAAGAACGTTGCGGCGACGAACAAAGCGACGGCACAACGTGAGACATTGGCATCTCATGTATCGGGGAAAGTGTCAAGAATTATGGCATTCCGGCGTACCGGGTGCGGAGGCGAGTCACATATTGCGGCGCAGCGACGATTTATGTCGTCATTCATAACTTTGTGCTTGACCGACGCCCGACGTGCCCCTAGGGTCCTCTCATCAACACGGACATCAACCCAACGATGGAGAGCGTGCCTTCCTGAACCGCTAGACCCCCTCTTGAAAAACTCCCTGTAGATAAGACTTTTTCACTGTATCACCCCGCGCCGCTCTTCCCCCAACCCTGCGGCGCTTGTAGCGAACCCCGTCCCGGTCAACACCGCCGAGACGGGGTTTTGCTTTTATGTCCTGCGCCGCCTTTAATTGTTGTCAATCGTGACATTGTGTGTCACGATTCACGACAATCATGACAACGTGGCTCACCCGCGCGCTCGTCGCGCTCACCATTGGCGGCACGCTCCTCGGCGTCCCGACCTCGGCATCACCCAACGACGTCACCAATCCCCTGCACCTGCCGTTCGAGACGATGTGGGGATTTAGCGACTGTCCCAACGAAGTTGCCCCACCGGTGGAGTGGACCAAGCGCAACGAAAAAGCCGAAGCGGACGCCACGCAGGATCACGAGCCGCTGCTGCTCGCATTCGATGCGTTCCCCGATCTGTGTCGGCGAACACCGGCGGCGGTGATCTGCGCCGGGCATACGACCGGCAAGAAGCTGACGGTCGAGGAGGCGTGGCAGGTCGATTTCTATCTGCGCTACCAGTTCAAGTACCGCTCGGACTGGGCGACCGCCGGTTTCGAAGACCATTGGCGCAACTGGACGGTCTGCGGTGACTGCGAGGACTACGCGCTGACGTTGAGCGAGTTGCTGGCAGCGCGGGGTCAGGACGGCGCCGAGATGAAGCTCCAGTTGATGTGGGTCAAGAAGGAAGACGGATCGTGGGCCGGGCATGCGACGCTTCTGATCGACACGGCCGACGCGGGCTGGGTCGAGGCGAGCGTCGGTACGCTGGGCAATCCGCACCCGCTCTACGTCTATCCCGCCGACACCATCAAGCGCGGAGCGACGATCCCGCTCGACGGCTCCCGCAAGGCCACGCCCGCGCCCGGCTATGTGATCATGGACGGCGATGCCGTGATGGAAGACTTCCGTCTGGACCGCAAGCCATGAAAAAGAGAATTCCACCGCGTCTACGCAACGACGCCGTATCCGACGTCAACGTCTCGGCGATCCAGATCATGGAGGGTGCGGCGCTTCTGATCCGCATGGCGGCTTCTCTCGAAGGCGAGGTGGCGAGATCGAAGGACGGCTTTGTGCGCATGGACAAAAGGATGCTCACCAGCGTCGCGAAGACGCTCAGGCATTCGGGTGCGATGGTGGACAAGTTGGTCTACTGGATCGAGCGCGGGCAGAGCTTCAACGAGGACCTGCCGCGCGATAAAAATTGAATCGTCCGAAGAGTGTCTTTTCGGAGGGGTACGCGAACAACGGGGGTGGGGCCGGGTCCCCTGCCCTCGTTTTTTTTTTTCTGCCGGGTCGGCTCTGAATGTCCGTAGGCGGATGATTTCAAAAATACTGCGCGATCCGTACGCACCGGACGCGGCCGTCCAAAAATGAGACAACGGGGTGCCCCCTTGGGTCCCCTCGTTGTCTCTTTTTGGGACGGCGTTAACCCTTAGACAATCCCGTAATGGGACAGAAGGGCAAACGCCGCGATACCTACGGCCGCTGCCATTGCGAGTTCCCAGCGGCGCGCCATGCCTGCCGTTTGGGCGCGGACCAAGCCCGCGCGGATCGCGTCGAGCCCGCGATCAATCGACTCGCCAAAGTCCGCATTTTCGCGCGCGACGTCGCGCGCGTCGAAAGCGTTTGCATTCGGATTAGCGGGAATGAATTTTTGCATTTGCGACTCCGTTTGTTGGCGCGGCAATCGCCGCGTGACCATCAATCTAAACCCGCAATCTGTATTGTCAACACTCGCGTGCCATTTATTTTTGCCAGTGTCGCGAATAGTGAACGTTGGGTTATCGCATGCGGCGCGCCTCATTAGCGCGTCACTGACAGGCGCAAGCGGCGCGCGTCCTATCGTGGCGGCCGATTGCGGCGCGCCTCTCTGGAACGTTCCTAGCGGCTCTAAAGCAAAAAGGCGCGGCGATATCGCCGCGCCTTGTTTGTGCCGCGCCTTGCGCCTCAGGGTTTCAGGAGACGTTCTGTCATGGCAAGGTCGGATTGCGCAGCCGCGTAATCAGTCCGCGCGAAATTGTCCAAGGCTTGACCAAAGGCGCGCAAGGCGAGCGTAAGCGGAGTCCGCTTGCCATGCGTTGAGACGTCGAGAACGCGGGCATAATCGCGGACTAGCCTTTGGTCCGTAACGCGTGTCCCCTTGGTCCATTGCAACGCATGCTTGACCCCTTTGGCCGCAACTTCGACTAGCACGGCGTCAGCCGTTGAAGCGAAGCTTGCGGCATCAGCCAGCATATCCCGCACGCGTGCCAATTCGCGGACTCTGTTATCTTTGGCATCAGAAGGCTTGGACATTTGCGACTCCAAAATTTGCGCGACACAATCGCCGCGACACACGAAAGCTAAGCCCGGGCTTTCCAAATGTCAACGCATGCAAGACAAAATAATTTACCGCATGCGCGACTCGGTAAACAGGACACTAACGCGGGCTTAGTCCGCGCCTTTGGCGCAATAGCGCGCCGCAAGCTTTGCGACTCGCTCCAATCGCGCAACTTCGCTTGCACGCGTATTCGCCGCATAGTGCGCCAAGGCTTTCAGGATTGGGCGCGGCTCAAGGGTCAGATAACTGGACATTTGCGACTCCGTAGGGTTGCGGCGCGCCGCACTATGCGGCGCGCCTTGGTTTCGACTAAGCCGCCAACAAGGCGCGCGCGCTGCCAAGCGTTGCAGCTAGATCAGCCTCCGGCGAAATGAATTCCGACTCGCCGTTGGCGAATTCGACCAGCACGCAAATTTGCTCGCCGAGTGCGCAATAGCGCGCCGCGATACCGCGAAGCTTGGACTCGTTTTCCGTGCTCCAATCGCCCGCGATTTTATAGACCGTCACGGACTCGGCATGCACGATGTCAGTCTCGACATCGTGCCAAGCCCCATCCGCGCGGGTTGCGGTGAATCCGCCAAATGCGCGGACAAGGCTTTTCTCAAGGCGCGCCTTGAGATTGCCGAATCGTCCCTCAGGTTTCGTAAAGGAGATTCCGTCATTCGACTGATTCGGGAATGTCAGATAAGCGTTACGCATTGTGTCCCCCTTAGTGCTGGAAGATAGCATTGAGCGGCGCGAAGTCGCGCGTAATTTCCGCGCCAACCTTGTCCGCGACATACGAGGAAACCCCAGCTTGAAAGCTGATAAACAGGGCGATGGAGAAAAATGCGATTTTCATTTGCGACTCCGTTTGTCATTCCGGCCTAACGCCGTGACCATCAATCTAATCCCCTTGTTTGAATTGTCAACGGTCTAAAGACAAAATAATTGTGGTGCGCAATTGTCGGATAATGCCGGGTTAAGGGAGCGGGCTTTTACCGCTTGGAAAGAATGTCGCGAATTACGACTCTAATGCCTTGACTTGCGACAATGCCGGGCTTAGCTTTCACGTGTCGCGGCGATAGTCGCGCGACAGGCAAACGGAGTCGCAAATGAAATATCACGTTGAACTTTCTGAGGGACGCGAGCGGGTTACAACCCCTTTCACGGGCGATAGCGCGGCGGGCGACGCGCGCGACAATTTCAAGCATGCGCGCGCCGCACTCATGGCCGGGCAATGCTTGGCACTCATCGCCGAGTCCGAGTCAGGCGCACTCGTTACACTGGAACGCGTCCGACTCGATCCGAGTATGACGGCCCACTAGTCCGCGCGGCGCGGCGCCGCACTCCAAACCCTACGCGAGGCGCAAGCGGCTCAGCCGCTTGCGCCTCGACGCGTTTGTGCCAGATCGGGACAGGGCGCCGACGTGGTTAACGGCGCGTTAACCAATACACTGAATTGGTTAACGCCGGGGCGATTTTCGTTAACCATACCGCCGCCGCCGGGCTGGCGCGCGCCAGCGCCCCAGATCGCGCCAGCGAACGGTAGAGCGCAAGGTAGCGCGCACGGTAGGAAGCGCGCCAGCGAACGGTAGCGCGCCGTAGGCTCAGCCGACTGCCGCGCCGTTCTGCGCGAGTATCGCGCTCCAGTTCTCCGGGTTCTCGCAGATACCATCCGAGATCGCCTTGATCGGGCCTGTGTCCACCAGTTCCGTGATCGCCCGGCCTGTGGTGTGATCGCAGATCACGTCCCAGCCGGATTCGCCGAACACGAAGTAAATCCAGCCGAGGCGCTTTCCGTTTGCATCGTGCACATAGAGGCGCTCGTCGTCCACGGAATGAAGTTCGTCGAGGATCACCTTCGGATCGCGCGACTTGATGACGTTGTGCGCGTCGTCGTCGTTCGTGCGGACGGTCAGGCTGTAGCCTTTGGCGATGGCAAGCTCGACCAGCTTGCCGGAGATGGCGCGGTCGATTTTGAGAACGTCTGCGTGTGAGATCATTTGCGACTCCGTTTGTTTGTGCTGCCGTTATAGCGCGAAGAATTCTATATGTCAACCCTTGACAGACAAAACAAGGCATGCCATAAAGTGCGCACAACAACGGAGTCGCAAATGTCTGTTTCCGCAAACGTCGTGGCCTACCTCGCATCCCTCGGCCATCTCTCCAACATCAAGCCCGTGTCCGTCACGATCAGTGGTGTGACTTACGAAGGTGCGGAGTATGATCGCACGAACACCTACACGGCAGAGATGGACGGCGTGCGCCGTGGGCAGTTCAAGGCTGGTGACACCTATACGGATCATGCCATCTATCTGGTGGGCGCGTTGCCTGCGTATCGTCTGCGCTCCAACAAGACCTGCTTCACGTTCGAGGGTGACGCGCGCGACTGGTACATCGCCAGTTACATGAAGGCTGAAAACCTGTCGCCCCAGAACGCGGAATTCCATCCCTTTGGCGTGACCTTCATGCTCATGCCGTGGGACCTTCCCTCCGGCGAGAAGATCGATCACTACGAGGAGAAGCCCTACGTGCGCGTCAAGGCTCGAAAGGAGGAGAGCGCCTAGCCACGCGGCAGATCGTGGGCGTGCCAGATCGGCACGCCCTATGGTTAACAAAATTTGCGATGGTCTTAACCAATAGCCGCAATTGGTTAACGCGGACTCCGAGGCGGCGTTAACCAATCCTTCCAACTGGTAAACGCGGGCACAGGCCGCGCCGGACGGCGCGCGCCCCAGATCGTGCCAGCGAACGGTAGCGCGCAAGGTAGTGCGCACGGTAGCGCACGATATCGCGCAAGGTAGGCTCGGCGCAGATCGGCGGGTCCGCGTGTCCCGGCCTCCCTGCGATCCCGCGTCTGGCGGGCTTTCCCGGGAGGACTTCGCGCCGCGCCTTCCAGAGGTCCTGCTCTGTCGCCGCGAGGCATGGCGGTGTTATAGCCGGGCGGAATCCAATTGTCAACACCTTTAGGACAAAATAATGCGCCCAAAATGCTCCGGCCCGGCGTGCCGTGACAGGCAGCGCCGGGCCGGTGTACTGCGTGGCCCGTGGCAGGGCACGCGCAGGATCAAAGCCAGCCGTGCTCGATTGCGCCTTCGTACGTGGCGAATCCGTCGCGCTGGGCGGCGGCGAAGAACAACGGCAGGATCGGGCGCGCCAAGGGCCTGCGGTTCTCTGCGCGTCGCTTGGCGGCGTACTCTTCCTGCTGGGCGTAGTATTCCTCGCTCCACAGGATCGCCGGTTCGCTGATCGCGCCGGTGGCTGCGGCCTCGCGGGCTTCCGTCCAGATTGCCTCGTGATAGGCGTCGGATTTCTTGCCGCCTTCGAATTCATCCGCGTCCACTTCGACCGTGATCGCCGCGCCGAGGTAGCGGCTCTTCTGGTCAGGATCGACGTAGGTGAGATAGCGCCCGAACTCGCCGCCGTTCTCGTGGGCGAGGTCTTCCGCCGCTTTGTCGGCCGCCGCGTCTTCGTGATCGTAAATGAAGGCGTTCTCGTAAAACTCGGCCCACGTTGACGCGGTGAGGCTGCAACAATGCGTGGCCTCGCCGAGGCGGATCAAGTAGACGCCGAACGCGGCTTCAAAGCCGTGCTTGTCCAGAATGGACTGGTCCCAATTGTCCGTTTCATTCACGGCGAGCAATGCGAACTGTTCTTTTGCCATTTGCGACTCCGGTTTGGATTGTCGCCGGGTCATCCCGACGTTGCAAGGCTTATCGCACGGCCGGGGTCAATTGTCAACCCTTGAATGACAGTATCAGGTGCCGCCGCACAGGACCACGACTAAGGCGAGCATCAAAAAGAAGCGATAGCCGGGAAGCAGGGCGAGGAAGGCGAGCGCGCCGAGGTGGTGCCCGCCATGATGTCCGCCGTGGTGGCGGTGATGGCCTGAATGCATGGGTTTCCTTTCCTAGGTTTCGTGAAACGTGACAGGCAGGGCCTAAGCTGTTGGAATCGTTGACTCGGCATGTCACAGTTGGGGGATTTTATGACATGGTGGTCAGCCCCAGATGGTAATGCCCCGGTGCTCGGCCTCGGCGCGGGCAAGTTCCATATACGTCTCCCGGCCTGCGGCCTTCTCACGCTCGAACACGCCCTCAACCTGCCGGTCGGTGCATTGCTTCAAGTAGAGCCGGAACTCGCGGATGTCTTTGCCGCTGATCGCGTCTTCGCTCATGCGTGTACCTCGCTCATACGCACAGCGCTATTTGCGCCGCGTGTTTCGTAGCCGTGCGCGGTGGCCTTTGCGATGGCCCGGGTGTACGCTCCATCCGCGCCGCGCGCCTGCTCGGCGATAACATCGAACGTGCAGCGCGTGAACGTGCCGATGTCCCCGGCCTTGCGTGCGTTTAGCTCGACGCGATAAATCCAACTGCTCATAGGCCCAGCCTCCCGCGTTCGTGGGCGCGCAGATTGTCCGCGCCGAACTCTTCCAGCGTCTCGCCGGAATTGTAGGCCGCGCCCCGGTCGGCGTCCCACTGGATCACACAACCGTCAGCGTCGAGGCCGAGGACTTCGCCGTCATGGTAGGGCATTGAACACCCCCACGCAAAGCTCGGCCAGACGTTCAGCGTCATCAACTTTCCCGTCTTTGATGTAGACAATTGCAGCCGTCTCGCCGCTCTCCACTTCCACAACAGCGACGTGGGGCTTAGCGGCGTTGTCGGCTGTCCGAAAATCATACTTCATTTGCGACTCCGTTGGTTGTTGTGCGAACCTTATCGCACAAATTATTCTGTCCGTCAAGTGTTGACATTTTAGAATCCGTCGTGCTATACCAACCGTACTGAAAACAAACAACGGAGTCGCAAATGGGAAAACAGTTCATTGTTACGGTCGCGTTCGTGATCGCGGCGGACTCAAGGAGCGAAGCAGAGACCGGCGTCGGTGCTGCAATGGATGCCGTGAACGCGCAACTAGAGCGTTACGACATTACCGCGCACACGGTGCAGGATGGGGCAGAGGAAATGGAGTGAGGAGGTCCAGCGCGGTCGTAAGGCCGCGCTGCCCTCTCTCGTCGCGGGCGTTAACCGGTTGCGGTAATTGGTTAAGGGCCTCAGCCCGGTCGGCGTTCCGCTGTGGAACGCAAACCGAGGTCGAGGACTTCGCCGTCGTGCTAGATCATGGCTGATCCTCCTGCGGGGCTTCGACTTCGCCGATGCCCGGCGCATACCAAGGCCCGTCGCCGTCGAGGTCGTGCCCGGTCGTGATATATGGGCCGGGGACTGCATCCGGGGCAAGCTTGCGCGCGTTCTCGATCATCTGGTTGAGCACGACCAGCGCGTCTTCGGCCTGCGCGTCGGAAAAGCTTTCGCCGTCCGGGTAGGCGTAAAAACCCATGCGGGCGAGGCGTTCGATCAACTCCAGCGCCTTGAAAGCGTCTTTGGCGCGCTGCTGGGCAACATCCCGGGCGGCGGCGCTCGGCGCACCATCGCCCCAAACGGCCTGCGCGAGTACGAGCATAGGCTCGCCGTCGCAGGTGACCTGCCCTTGTTCATTGACTGCATACTTCATTTGCGACTCCGTTTCTGTTTGTGCCGCCTCTATAGCACGGCAGAATTTGAATTGTCAACTGTTGACAGACAAAATGTTTTATGCGATAAGGTGCCTGCAAACAAACGGAGTCGCAAATGAAGTTCGAAGGCAAATTCGATAAGGACGGGTTTTACGGCTGGCTCAATCCGGAGCTTCCGCATGCCCAGCGCTTCGACCGCGCCCGGCTGCTCGCCGGGTTTGTGGAAGTAGACGAGGAAACCTACTGGTACTTTCTCGAAATGCTGCCGCCGATGCACTACACGAGCGTGGGCTTCGCCATCTGCGAGGCGACCACGGCCGACGTGCGGCTTGGCTTTTTCAAGTTCGACGAGCGCTACTTCGCGGCCTACATTTCGGACCACGATCCGGCGCACACGATGCGCGCAAAGCGTGCGGCGCTGGCGGATGGAATTCTGGCCGGGGTGGTTGCATGAAGCACCTCGGTCAGGCGATCATGTGGGAAGCCGCATTTCAGAACAGCGGCCAAAGCTCGCGCCTTTGGTTCATGCCAACCGTGTGCGCGTGGTTCAACACGCAGGGCTGGCTCAAGCGGCTGGGTGAGATCGCGCCGAGGTAGGGCGGCGCGCGCGTTTACCAATTGCGGTGACTGGTTAACGCGACCAACGCAAACGCGCCCGCCGCCGGGTCGCAATCGGCGGCGGGCGCGGGACCTGATCGGCCCTCAATCCTCTGTCAATTCCAACCGCCCACCGGCGGACCTCGCCATGCCGTGCGCGTCGTAATACCCGCCGCAGCCGGGGGCGGGTTCAATATCGGGGTTGCGTGTGGACTGGAACACAAACCCCGATTCTCGATCATCGCGCGGTCTTTTCCACACCGTGCGGACCCCGGAGTCAAACCGCAGGAGTCCGCAGCGCTTCCATTCGTGCGCCATTCAATCCTCCTCCTCGATTTTCAAGTCGGCCTTGATCCGGAGAAGCTCTGCGAACACGTGCAGGTTCTCCTCGACCAGCTTGTGGAACTCGCTGTACTTCACACCCGCAGGCGCGAACTTGTGACCGAGCGCCGACACGCGCCGACCGAATTCCTCGTCTAGGTGGCGCTCTGCTGCGAGTGCATCGCGGTGCTCTTTTCCGTCGAACGTTGCTATTCTCGTGATCGGCTTCATTTGCGACTCCGTGTTTGTGGGCGTCTTATCGCACAGAGATTTTTGATTGTCAACACTTGACGGACAAAATAATCCGCGCTATCAACGTTAACCGATCACGCCAATTGGTTAAGGCCTCTTAAGCGAAACGGCGCGGGGAGAGTCGCAATCTCCCGCGCCGGTCGCCACGTCGCCGGTCAACCCGGCGGCGGTATCAGGTCGGTCACAGTGCCGTCACTCATGAGGCGGCCTTGACCTAAGAGGCGCTCGCTGAAGCCGTCCGCGCCGTGAAGCGCGCGCAGGGCGTAGCGCACGCCGGGAAGCAGGTAGAGGTTGACGGGCTCGATAGTCTGGCCCGTCGCCGCGACCGTGTAGCTCCATAGCGTCTGCCGCCGTGGCTTCGCCATCACGCCCCCGCATACATATCGGCGCGGTCGGCTTCGAGGTCGCGGGCGTTCGCCGCGTTCGCGTCCTTGATCGCGTCGTGATAGGCGCTGTGGGCTTCTGCCATCAGGTGTTCGTCGTCGTGATCGCCGATGAAGCCCCAACACGAGTCGATGTGCTCGCCGTCCGCGTCTTCGACCACATAGCCCCAAATGTTGCCGTTGGCCCAGTCGGTGTAGTTCTTGGCGACGGCTTGCGCCTGTTCCAGATAGCTGCCTACGGTGTAGACCACTTCGCGCTTGGCGTTGCGGACTTTCTTGCCGGGCTTACCGACTTCGCTCTTCTTAAGCGCGATAATACCGACGCGGCCCGAGTCCCATGGACAGTGGAACGGATTGGCTCCGGAACTGGCGCTGTAGATCGTGCCCGAATGATCGTACATGAACAACGGGAACACGGCCCACTGCGCGTTGATCGCGCCGTTCGCCTTCTCGAATTCCGCAATGCCTTCGACCGTGGTGAAGTCGTAAGAGTCGCCGTTGCGCTTGTACGCAGCCGCGTCTTTCGCCGGGTTGATGTACCGCCGGTGCAGGACCGCGAAGATCACCGCGCTATCGTGTTCGAGGGGCGACTCGCTGCCATGCGGATCGTTGATGATTTTGAGCGTGACGCCGGTTTCCTCGTCGTGCTCGGTGTGTGCGATGTGTTCGGACATTTGCGACTCCGTTGGTTGTGGCGCTCTTATAGCGGGGATTATTTCGTCTGTCAAGGGTTGACAATAAAGCTTTCCTGCGCTAGGGTGTGTGCATCAGTTGAGACGGCGGTTGTAAGGTGCACCTCGTGGGAGACAGCCCACCAGCCCGGAACTTCCGGGGCGCATCCGGACTTGCGATCCGCCGTCTGTTTCCAGCCTCGTATTAACCAGTCGCCGCAATTGGTTAAGGCGGTCGCGAACACGGCGCGGGGAGAGTCGCAATCTCCCGCGCCGGTCGCCTCAGCCTGCCGTTTTGCGAGGCTGTTTCTTGTCCCAATCGTCTGGCAAACGGTCGATCAGATCGCAAGGCTCTATCGTGTTCTCGTAATAGGCCCAGCCCGTATCGTGCTCGAACTTCTTGCCGGTCCAGTCCGCGACACGCCACCGCGTGCCATCGCCGGGGACGCCGTGGTCCAATTTCACGATGCCGCCGTCCGTCCGGAAAATGCGCTCGCACTGGAGTTCGTTGCTGTTGTGATACCAGTAATCCGGATCGCGGCGGAACACGCCAACAGGATGCAGCGAGTCAAACGATTCCTGTTCCCAACCGTTCATTTCCAGCCAGTCATGCAGCGGTGACAGGTCCGCGAACACGGGCGAGATCAGTTCACGCTCGCCCTTGTCATTCTTCCGGAACAGAAAGTCCCCGGTCGTGCCGTCCGGCGCGGTGCATTGCACGGCGATGTAGGCCCGCACGAATTCGATGCGCTCGTTCATTAGCGCAGGTCCTCCGCCGTCACGACGCGACCGTCCGGCAGTCCGACCGTGAAGCCTGCGCGGCAAAGTTCGGCGCTCAGGTCCGGTGCATAGCGGTTCTCGACGGCGATGCCGTCGCCCATCCACTGGGCTTCGTCGCCGGTGTGCTCCTGCATATGCGCCAAGGCGTTCGGGTTCATGCAGTAGACCATCGTGAGCGAAAAGCTCTGGTGAAAATCAAAATCCACTTCAGGGTTCATTTGCGACTCCGTTGTTGTGCTGCTGTTATAGCCGGTCGTTTTGTGAATGTCAACACTTGACGGACAAAATAATCCATGCTAGAACAGCGTCACAATCAAACAAACCACAACGGAGTCGCAAATGCCCAAGAGACAGTCGAAGCAGGAAAAGATCAACGAGGCCCGCATCGACCGCGCCTATAACGCGCGGTGCGGCGGTGTCCAGATCGGCATCATGGACATTCCCAAAATCTTTCGCGTCGGCGAGGCTGCCATCGCGGCTGACCCGGCGATCACGGATGCGGTGCTTGGCGACAAGATCGCCGCGTACGTCGAAACCATCCGGGTGAACTAGGATGAGTCACGATTGGAGCGACAAGGCGATACGCGAAGCAGGTGAGTGCATCCAAGCCAGAGATGCCGCGCTGGACTCCATTCTCAAAGAGTTCGGCGCTGAAGCCCTGAAAGCGGCAAGCGCCGCCCTAGACGACGAATGCACCACCGTTCCGGGCGCGTATCGTCACGGCCGCGAGATGCGTGTGGCGCAACGCCTGTTGATGCAATTACGGGAGAAAGCAGCATGAAGAGCGCGGTTCATTTCATCGGCGTCGTGCATCCCGATCAGGGCAAGGACGCCCACTTTGAGGCGGCGCGCCGTGTGTTCGGTGCGCCGGACTTCATCCACCGCCGCTACGATGCGCGCGCGGTCGCTGAGATCATGCCGGGCGACACGGTCGTCTTTCATGCGTCGGTCGATCCGTCGCACGTCAACCCTCACGCGTTCGACGACTCCGCGAACGTGTGAGGCGTTCACGGGCCGGTAACCAATAGCGGCAATTGGTAAACGTGTGGGTAAGCTGCCGGGCAGGCGCGGATCGGTGCTGCACCGCGCCACAAGTCCCGGTTGCCCGCTTGGCCGTCGCGGGCGGTTAGCTCTTAGCCTTGAGGATGCGCTTAGCGGCGGCGAGCCGCTTGTTGTCCTCGTCGGTATTCAGGCGCGGCATGATTTCGAGCGCGCGGACCATGTTGCGCAGCGAAGCCCTGCTCTGGTTGCCGACAATCGCCCAGTCGGCGGCGAGTGCCGGATCGGTCTTCTTGAGGTCGTCCAGCCACGTGCCCATATCAGCCCGCCACGCTCAGCGACTTCGCGCGGGCTTCGATGGCCCATGCGAGGATCAGGTACTCGGCGGCTATCAGATCGCTGAACAACTGGTTCACGCCGAAGCCGAAGGCCGGGCAAGCCAGCCACTCAATCCCGCCGCCTTTGGTGATCGAGGAGCGCACGATGCCTGCATATTCGCCGGTGTCGGCGAAAGTGCAAACGACGCCCGCGTCGGTGAGGTTGGTATTCAGGGAAATGCTCATTTGCGACTCCGTTCAATCTTTTGGGCGCGGGGCCGGTGAACCCCTTGCCGTTGGTCTTTCCGTGGGACCAGCACCGGGGGCCTTGGCGTCTTCCGCGCCGCAGGGGCTTACCGTACGGCCCCATCCCCGTGTCGTGCATAGATATAGCCGAACGATTTTGAATTGTCAACACTTGACGGACAAATTTCTTTCGGCTATAAGGGCGTCACTGAAAACGAAAAACGGAGTCGCAAATGCAGATCAAGGAAACGATCACGAAGCGCTGGGTGCCGGGTAGTTCCGCGCCGCAATTCGGCTACGATCTCACGATCCCGGCGGGAACGCCGGTCAAGTCCGTGCCGGGCGGTCAGGGGCCGTGTCTTGTGGTCACCGCCACGCCGGACATGCTCGCCGAGGGCGACCTGCGCACGCTGGCGGAAAAGCCGCGTTCGCTGTTTCGCTTTGAGGCAACGCACCATTGGGTGTTTGTCGATGCGTCGGAGGTCGTGCAATGAGCCGGGGCGACGGATCGAACACGGTCAACACGGTCGAGCGGCAAGGCGTCGTCAAGTGCCGGGTGAATCAGTTGCGCGTCGGCCAGCGTTGCGACCTTGAAGCGGATCGGTTCGCCGACGAAGCTTATTTCGACGCGTGCGAGAACAAGGAGGAGAGCCCGCAACTGAAGAGCGAGCATCCCGAATTCCAGTTCGAGTTCGAGACCGTCGAGAAAGTCGAGTACGAGGGCGCACACTGCATCCGCGTGGACTTCGAGTCCGGCTTCTCATGCGGCTTTCCGGTCGATCATGAGATTGGCGTGGACCCGGAACAGGATGCCACCCTACTGGCCCCGGAGGGCGAAGGCGAATACGAGCACGACGGCCAGCCCGACGAGGTGCAGGAGTGGCACGACTTCGATCCGGATTGTTGACCAAACCGGCGCGGCTTGGAGCCCCGCGCCCGCATACCGCGCGGTAACCAATCTCCGCAATTGGTAAACGTGCGCGCTGGCGGCGCTTACGCGACCGCCGCCTCCTCCTTCTCTGCCTTGGCGCGGGTGTAGAGCCCGCAAAGCCTCACGATGTCATCGAGGTCCGCATCGACTTTGGGATAGCTGTCCACGCAGTTCGACCACACGCCATCCGGGTCGTCCGGCATCAAGGTGATCGCGGTGTGGAGCGCCCAGCGCTTGGCGAGCCCGCAGGCGTCATGCAGGGCGGCGCGATAGGCCGCCAACGCAGGACGCGCGGCGAGTGTGGCTTCATGCTTGGCCTTGCCCTGCGTGAAAGCCTGCTCGGGTGTGAAGCCCGGCTTCACCTTGCCCGCGACCTTCCAGCCGTGGCCCTTGTTCTCCAGAATGACGCCATCGGACATGACGCGCTTTGTGCTGGCGATGTAATCGATGCTGCCAACAATCGTGCGGCCGTTTGCAGAAAGCTTTGCCATTTGCGACTCCGTTTGTGTTTGTTGCGGCCGTTATAGCCCGGACATTTTTGAATGTCAACACTTGACGGACAAAATAATTGCTGCTATAAGAGGCGCACAACAAACGGAGTCGCAAATGAATTTCAAGGAAGCATCCCAAGACGAGGCGGTCGCGGCGGGTTTCGCCGGGTTCAACGCCAACCCGCATCTGTGCGTGGAAGTTCCGGATGGCAACTATACGATCACCGCCAAGCTCAGCAACGGCAAACGCGTGACGTTTGCGTTCCAGCCCTATGTCAAGGGCGGCCCGGCGGATTGCGTGGACGTGTGCTTCCATGACAGTGGCAGGACCATCAAGAACGGCGGTCGCGATTGCCCACAGTTCGACGTCATGGCGTTCGCGCTCGGCCGCACGCCCTACGACAGCCGCAAGGAAGAGGACTCAGCGCGCACGCCGACACTGGTCACGGTGCTGCTATGAGCAAGCTGCCAGATCACCTGTTCGTCGCGACCGGCGGCGATCTCTACGACACCCGGGTCACGGACTGGAACAAGCTGCCGCCGCTGCGTGCGGCTTACGCGGTGCACGGCCGCGACTTCGTTCTGGGCCTGAAAGGGATGCAGCAGGTCAAGTCGGCCCTGCGCGCGGGCAAGTTCGCTTGGCCCGGCGGCTATGAGTGTTTCTTCATGACCTCGGACGGCGAGATATTGAGCTATGAGGCGGTCCGCGCACACCTGCGCGACGTGCTCGAAGCCGTCCGGCTCAATCTGCGCGATGGCTGGCGCGTCGTGGCGCTCGGTTGCATGGCGGAGGAAGATGAGCCGGTCGTGTGTGCCGACACCGGGCGCGAGATCACCTGAGCGCGCCCGCGCCACCCGCGTTTACCAATCGACGCGACTGGTTAACATCCCAAGAAAAAAGAGCCCCGACGCCGGAGTGATCCAGCGCCGGGGCAGGCTTGCGGATGGCTTCGCGGGCGCATCCGCCGGAGTGTCAAGCCTGCGCGTCTTGGGAACGCAGGGCGCAGGCGTGACGCAACTGTTACCCGGGTTTCGTGTCCTCGATCAGGAGGATGTCGAGTTTCTTCCCAGCGTCAACCGTGCGGACGTTGAGGCCGATGGCCTTGGCGATCCGGTAAATCGACTCGAACCCGCAACCGCCATCCAACGTCACATGCGGCGGCTTGGCGATGTATTTCTGGGCACCCTTGCGGCCGTGAACGCTCTCGCGGCTGCCGTTCTCGTAATAGGTGCCGCCGTAAAGCTCGACCTTGCGATCAGCGGGGAGGCGGACGTAATTCGACTCGTCACCCAGTTCGCCGTTCCAGTTGGCGCGCGCAAATGCGCCCTTGGTTGCCTTCGCCAGCGCGACGAGGCGTTCCTGATAGGTCTTTTCGAGCCATTCGCCGAACACCGTCCCGCGCATGTCGTAACCGCCGCCGTTGCAGGCCGCGACTTTCTTACCGCCGTCGTACAGGCTCACAAGCCCGTAACCGTAGGTATTGGCGGCGCGGCTAGTGCCGTATTTGATCCTGAGTTCGTGATTCACTTGCGACTCCGTGTTGGTTCGTTGTTGTGGCGTGGTTATAGCCGGGCGCTTTGTGAATGTCAACACTTGACGGACAAAATCTTTTATGCGATAAGACCGGCACAACAACACACACGGAGTCGCAAATGAAATCGGAATTTCTGGTGCGTGCTTATCGGCGGTTGCCGAGCGAGCGCTTGAAGTGGACCTACTGGGTCACGGAGACAAAACCGTGGGGAGCGGTCTCGATCTACCCGGTGTGGTACCGGGAGGCGAAGGGTCTCGGCGTCAAAATCCAGTATGACAAGGCCGCCGCATGAAGTCCCACGCCGATTTTTTGCTGGGTGAGGGTGTGCTGGCGGAAACCATCGCACACTTCCACATGGAAGCCGTGAAGGCTGGCACGCCCGAAGCGTGGCAAGCGGCCTATGACAAAACTGAGGGCGTGGACTTCCTCTGGATCGTCTACACGGGCCGCATGCGCAATGCGGGCGACAAAACCACCGGGCTTTTTGAGTCCATCGCGCTCAACAATCAGTTGGGGAAACTCATGAAGGGCTGTGACAGTTTCGAATCCCAGTTCACGCCCGGGGCGGCGGCGAAGCATCGCGCCGAGTGCAAGGCGTTATGGGCTGAGGTCGTACGCGAGGCGCGCGCCGCCGCATGAAAGCCCTATACGAAGCATTGGCCCGCGCGATTGATCTTGAGGCCTCTTACCAGTTGATGAGGCTCATTCTCCCAACTGATCGCGCGTTCCATGTCTACTCGTGGGACAAGGCGGCGCGCGCCACCACATACCCGGAGGACTGAGCCCGGCGGTTCGCCCGCGTTTACCAATCGCCGCGAACAGTTAACGCAAGTGCCGGACGGCGGTGGGATCACGTCCCGCCGCACATCACGATCAAGGCCATCAGCATCAGGAAAAACCGATAGCCGGGGATGAAGGCGAGGAGCGCGAAGCCCGCGCCACCGTGATGGCCGTGGCCGTGGTGCCGGGTATGCATGTCAGTGTGTGACTCCTGTGAGGATGGTTGCGAAGGCTTCGTGTGTGATGTAATGCTGACCGCCACACGCGGTGATGTAGTCGAATTGCGCCGTCGCGCGTTCGGCATTGCCGGACAGGATGCGCTTGGCGAGTTCGTGGCAGGAAAAGCCGTTGTGATGGCCCGCCACGCGCTGCTCGCCGTGGTAGAGCACATGCGAGTCCAGTTCTTCGTGCCAGCGGACTTGTAGCCCGTAAGCCATCGGCGCGAGGATGGCGCTGTTGCTGTTCGGCAGGATCGAGCGTGTGCCCCGGCGCGCCGTCATGACGTGAACCCGATGTGACCGGCGGAGACCATGCAGGCTTTCAGCCGCGAGATGGCGGGCTCATTGTCATAGGTCGTGCCGTTGACTTCGACCTGCACGCCCATCGCGCTCAGTTGGAGGAAAGCGGCGTGAATGGCCTTGATCGCGTCCGCGCGATCCAAGGCGTCCAAGGTCTTGCAGAATTCGTCAGTGTGCATTTGCGACTCCAAAATCCGCCGGGTGGGTCGAACCCTGCAATAGGGGGTTGGCGTTCCACAGCGATTCCGCGTTGCGATAGCCGCAGCGCTTCACGATCTCGAACGTCTCGTCATAGGCCCGCAGTTCGGCCAGCGAGGCGTAGACTTTCTGGACGCGGGCGCGCCACAGTTTCAAACCCGTTACACCTTTCCGTTTCATTCGCGACTCCGTTTTTCGTTGTGACGCTGTTCTAGCACGGCGAAATCTGAACTGTCAACCCTTGACAGACAAAATAATTCCATGCTACAAGGGCGCACAATCAAGAACCAACGGAGTCGCAAATGAAAGCTTTTGTCTACCGGGCCGCGCTCTACTGTGAAGATTGCGGCAATGCCATCCGGCGTGATCTGACCGCCGAGGGCAAAGCGCCCGCCAACATCGCGGACGAAGTCACCTATGAGTCGGATGCGTTCCCAAAAGGCCCCTACTCCTACGGAGGCGGTGAGGCGGATACGCCCCAGCACTGCGAAAATTGCGGAGCGTTTCTGGCAAACCCGCTGACCGGTTACGGGTCGAATTACGTGCACGAGGCGGCGGCTCAGTTCGCGACCGATGGCGCGGACCAGTCATGGGACGAAATCGCCCGGGTGGCGGAAGCGTCCGAGGACGGCTTCAAGGGTAATGGCCCGGTCGTGGCGCAGTGGATTCGGTTCTATCTCGCGCCGGGGCAGTGATCGCATGACCCGCTGGAAACGCGATAGCATCACACGCTACGGGGCGGCAGACGCCTGCCTGATCCATTACGCGCCGGTCGAGACCCCGCGCGGGTCTACCGCCGGGCTATTGAACACGGTGGCACGTTTGCGCCGCAACGGACACACGCCGACCGGCGCGCTCGCCGCGCTTGTGGTGGGTGCTGCCGCGCGGATGGCCCGGCAGGAGGCTCGCATCGCTGCGTGGCCCGCGTGCGCATGACAGGCACCCTCGGCACACGCCTGCGGGCATCGGTCGAAAACGCCTTCGCGGCGCAAGCCGAGGAACACGGCCGCGCGCTGCATAAGCGGGCGGTCGAGATCAGGAGTCGCGACCCGCTGGCAACGTTCCTCTTGGACACGTTCACCCGGCAGGTGCGCGACTTCGGAGGCCGCGCGCTGGCGGCCCGGGATGCGGGCGACCGCGTCAAGGCGCTGGAACTCGCCGACGCCTGCGAGCGCGCCGGGCGTAATCTGGAGATCGTACGCGCGGCGGTGACGGCATGAAGACCTGCGGGACCTGCAAATGGTTCGACCCGGACTTCGCGCCGGACGATGACCCGGCGGAGGCGCTGGGTCTCTGTACGTGGCCTGCGGAACGCCTGCCCTACTCGCTGCGCTATGGCAACCGCGAACGCATGGCGGTGGGACCGCTGGAGGGTGAAACCTGCACGACATGGGAGGCCAAATGACCAAGGAACGCTATCTGCTGGTCTTGTCGGGTAACGTTCCGGACTGGCCTATCGTGGCCCTGTTCCGCTGCGCGCCCGGGCTGCGCTGGCGCGCCATCTGCGCGGCGGTGAAGCGCGAAGTCCGCAAGGTGAACAATGACAAGCCGGTCCCGTGGCGCGATATCGTCATAGACCCGGCCCCCGGCGACGTCGATCACGGCACGGATGCCGAGATTCTGGCTGGGCAGCGGACTTTCTTCGAGCGCACCAAGGTTTCGACCCGGTTCGAGATCGGGGCGGACGGCGCGGTGCGCCGTCTGTGACCGCCGCCGGGGCCGGTAACCAATGCTGGCAATTGGTTAACGCCGGGCGCTGAAGGGCCGTTAACCAATGACGGCAATTGGTTAACGCAAGCGGGCTGGCGGGCGGGCGTTAACCAATGACCTCGAAAGGTTAACGGCCGTTAAGGTTGTGCCCGCGCCGGTTAATGCGCCAGCGCGCGGTAGGGCGCGCCGGACAATGAGATCGCGCACGATAGGACGCGCCACAGAACGCGAGCGCGCACGGTAGAGAACGATTCTGCGCGCGGTAGGGCCAGCCGGACAACGAAGGCGCGCACGGTAGGCCCGGGCGCCCAAATGCGCCTGCGCGCGGTAGAGATCGATCTCGCGCGCGGTAGGACCAGCCGGACAATGCGCTCGCGCACGGTATCCGGACGTATCCGGACACGATTTGCCCGGATTTTGAGGCGGAAAACGGGGATTTTGGGCCGAATCCGGACATTTCCCGGCCAAATCCGGACATTTCGAGGTCACGAAAGCCCGGAAAGGTGACATCGCCGGGTCACAGGTCTAGGATTTTGTCAAGGAGTGTCGTGACGGTCGGCCTGTGCTGACAGACTGTCAGGAACTACAACATCTTGATGCTGCACTGCGGGATGACTTTTGGGCCACAGCCATAGGAATGGCAGAGTGCCTTGTTTTTGTTGCGCATTTCGGCGATGTGTCACGAAATCGCTGATCTATGACATGGGTGTCCGGGATCGCGACGCGGTGGTGCCCGGGTGCCGCAGATCGCGGCAGTCTGTTGACGAACGCGGACAGGCGCGGTAGAGATCGCGTCATGACCATCCGGCTGCTCGAACTCGCCCCGCTCCTCGCCGTCGCCACCATCGCGCTCGCCGCCTTCGGCTGGGCGGCGGCATTAACCCAGATCGCGCCTTGGTAAACGGCCCGGATGGGCCTCGTTAACCTAGTCGCGTCATTGGTTAACGCGTAGTGAGACGCAATCTCAAAAGTCCCACCCGTTAACCTATTCGCGGCGTTGGTAAACGCCCGCGTGCTTGGGTCAGCCACCCGCGACCGCCTTTTTGGTACCACCCCGGCGGCGCTTGGTCTTCACCCAGCGAAGGTACTGGGTCATGGCGTCCACTTGGTCGTCGTTGGCGCCATCCGGGAACTGGGACACCTCCCGGATGAAGAGTGGCAGCCAGTCGGCCTGCTTCGGCAGGAAGACCTCGCCGGTCTCGATCATCGGCTTGACCTCCTCGAAGCGGAACTCCTTCGACTGGTTGGCATTGACCTTGATCGCGATCACCGGCGCCGGAGCCTTGCGCGCTTGGAAGTCGGTCTTACCCTGCTCCTGAATGTAGCTGGTGCCGTTGCCCTTATCTTCGACGATGATCGAATCTACACCGTGTTTGGCGGCCAATTTGTTGATCTGGCGCGTCAGATCGGGCAGTTCCCATTTTCCGCGCACTTGATCCAACAGGTAATGCTTCTTGTCGGCCGTCTCGCCCCAGACCTGCAACACCGAGTAGTTGGCGCGCTCGTTCGCCTTGGTCGCGGTATCGACGCTCAAGGTGATGCGCCGGTAATAGTCGCGCTTGTTGACCGTGACGCGTCCGCCAGCGTCGCGCTGGTTCTTGCGCTCGGCATCCTTGAGCGCTTCCGGTGTGGCGTGCGGCGCCTGATCGTAAATCTTGAATTTGGACGCAATCGAGGAGTCGTCGGTCGCGTTGGCGTCCTGCTGGTAGATCAGACTAAATCTTTGGTAACTTTGTGTGTCTCTTTTTTCGGCGAGATATTCGAGCGAGTAAAAGTCCCAAAGAACTTCACCCAAGTCGCGGCCAATCACGTCGTTTTCAGGGTCGTAGCAGATCGCAGGCGCCTCAACGATCCGATAGCGGCTCGCCGGAGCAAGAATCTTATTGGCTTCCATGATCGACGCGGTGAGGTCGTCTTCGTGGAATCGCGTCATGATCACGAAGATGGTCGCGCCCGGTAGCAGACGCGTGCCAAGGTCGCCGAAGAACCACGTCTTCACCTTCTCGCGCACAACCGGGCTCTCGGCGAGTTCGATCTTGGGATAGGGATCGTCCACGCAGATGAAGTTGGCGCGGAAACCGTGGACCGCCTGACCGGCGCCTTTGGCGACATACTGTCCGCCGGTGATGACGGCCCACTGGTCTTTCGCCGAGGTGTCCTTGTCGATGATGATCTCGGGGAAGACCGCCTGATATTCCGGCCCCTGCACCAGATCGCGAATCTTCTTGGAGAACTCGTTCTCGACGAAGCGCTGGCTGTGACCGCCGCCGATGATCTTGTCACGCGGACGGCGGCCGAGGCGCCATGCGATATATTGACGGCTGGCGTATGTGGAATTGTGGACGACCACGCCGTTGGCGATGAAGGTGTGATCCTGCTCGACGGTGAGGCAGCGGCAGGGACGCGGTTTGTGCTTGACGATGGCGAGTACGTGATCGCCCGGGACGGTGCGCGGCGTCGGTGCGCTGTCGAGCTTGCGGTTCAGCCGGTCGAGGTGCGGGCCACGATAGTTGAAGCTGCGCAGGTAGAGCGCAAGCTCCTCATGGGTGAGCACCAGCGCGGTGCGCCCGGTCTTGTAGGAGAGCGTGGACGGGACCGCGAACCGGGCGAGCAAGCCTTGGAAGTCGCGCGCCAGCTTGTCGCTCTGGAACGAAATTTTGATGCGCGGGAGCTTGTAGCGCGCCAGCACTTCGGCTTTGTGATCGACATAGGTCTCGATGTATTTGCGGACTTCGGCGGCGCCGCCCCGGTGCACGAACGCCGGAACCCGCCGGACCCGAACGTTATCGTTCAGTCCATAATCGGCGGCGAGCGCGTCGGCCGACTTGGTCTCGATCCGGATGAAGTGCAGGCTGTCGGTCTGCGTCAGCCAGTGCTTGTGTGGGATGCCGAGCGCGGTCAAGGTGGCGCGCATCGACGCCGAGCGCGTCTCATCCTTGCAGATGAGGAACGCGTTCAGGTAGGTCCGCGTCTTGGTGCGATCCTTGGCGTAGGTCCGGCTGCCGTGGGCGGCGAACAGCGCGGCAAGCTCGAACTCGGCGAGGCTCTTGCCGGAGCGGTCCACCCAGTTCTTGACCTTCGGAAACGACAACACGTCGCCCGGGTAGAGACCCTTGGCGTCGCGGAAGACTTCGGCGCCCAAGACGCCGCCGCGCTGGGCGCGCATCAGGAACGAATGGTCGGGCGCGGTCACGATCTCGCGGCCCTGCCGGGTCGTGATCTTCAGGGTATCGAGCGTGCCCTGCTCGTGGACGGCCGTGACTTTACGCGGGCGGCTTTGGTGGGTCATGACGCTGTCGCCGACTTCGACGTCGCCGAGACGCTTCCAGCGCCCGTCGCCCATCAGGATCGGGGTCTCGATATCGAGCGGCTTGGCGTGACCGGGCGGGCAGTTCAGGACGAAGCGGCCGTTGCCGCCCAAGGTCTCGATGGCTTGCAGTTCGCCGGTCAGGAAGATGTGCCATTTGGATTCCGGCGGCTCTTCCGGGTTGACGTATTCGCAGAAGGCGTTGAACTCGTCGCGCGCCAGCGGCTTCAGCTTGGCGAGATGCTCCTTGCGCATGCGCTCGCTCATCGCGATCAGCGCTTCGATCTGGTTGGAGCGGTCGGAAGTGTTCGTCAGCGCGATGAGCGCCTGCTCGCGCTCGGTCGGCAGCACGATGCCGCGCGCGGCGGCGGTCTTGGTCTCAAGAGCGAGAGCGTTGAGGCGTCTGACCGTGGTGCGCGCACGCGCACGGTCTTCGAGGAGATATACCATGAAAGCTGTTGATCAGTCGTAGAAGCGTGCCAGAACCGAGGCGAGGAGAACGGCGAGCACGTAGCCGACCCGGATGACGAGAAAGACGGCGCCGAAGACCAGAGCGTTGACGATCTGGTCGGCGTTCATCTGCGGAAGAAGCGGCGGCGAATCCAGACACCGAGGGTGAAGCCGGTGATGATGGCGAGCGCTCCAAGGCAGACGACCTTGAAGATGAAAAGGAACGCAAGCGCGCGGGCTACGGCCATCATGGTTCTTCGTCCTCGTCGTCGATCTCGGCGGCATCGCTCATCGCGACATCGGTTTCGGGGTTTGGCGGGAGTTCGCGATCCTTGGCGGTGACCGCGTTCTTGGCGCGGTTGCCGATCATGCGCTCCAAGAGTTCGAGATTGACCTCCGGACGCTGTTCGATTTGCGCCGGTTCGTTCGAGGCCACCGCGTCGCTGGCATTGAGCAAGCCTTCGACCTGCGCCATATCGACGACCTGCGGCTCTTCCTTGTCGTCGCCTTCGACGGCCGATCCGCCCTTGAACATGCCGTATTCGTCGCCGATCAATTTGGTCGCTTCATTCGACGCCTTGAAGTCGCCTTCCTGCGCTGCCTTGATCGCGTTCTGGGCAAGCTGCTGGATCACCCATGCCTTGGAAACGCCGGTGATGATGCCGACCGTTTCGGCGGCTTTCATCGCAGCGACACGCGCCTGCTCGCGCGCAATCGTGAATTCGTCGGTCAGGACGCGAATGCGTTCCTGAATCGCATGGTCTTTCTCAAGCTCCAGATGCGCGTTGGAGCCGACAGGCCAGCCAGCCTGCACGATGGCTTTCTTGGCCGTCGAGCCTCTTGCGCGATGCTTGCAGTAAAGTTCGTGACGTTCGTTTTGGAGTGCAGGCATGATTTATTTCGAGGTCGCCCAGATGCGGATAAGCCACCACCCGAACGCACCACCGACGACCGTCGCAAACAGTAGTGCACACCACGCGCTGAAAACGAGCGCGCAGGCGGTGAACAGCCATAGGAACAAAATGAAGATGGCAACGGCTTCGATTAGTGCGGGTGCGATTCCCCTCATGAAGGCGCGCTGCTTTTCTTGATGCGCACCGCCCAGAGGCCGATCACGTGGCAGAGAGCCAGCACGGCGAAGGCCGCGCCGAAGTTGGGGCCGAGCGCGCAGGTGATGGTGAGCGTGACGAGTGCGAAAACGATCAGGGAAAGACCGTAAGAGGCAAAGCTGCCGAGTGTTTTGATGTTCATGATGTCTTACTTGGATTTGGAAACGGGTTTGACGGGATATTCGACGACCGGCGGACCGGAATGGATGTCGTAGCGGCAGGCGATCTCGATGGCCTGTTTGGCGCCGCGTCCTGCCGCCATTGCGCCCATCGCAAACTGCTGCCCGGAGCCGACAGCGGCGAAACGCTCGCGGCACTCGACGACCGAGCCTTTGTACTCACTGCTGGAGCCTTCGCCGGGCGTGATGTCGATGAAGAACAGCGTGCCGTTGGGAAAGAGCAGCAGCCCTTGGAATTCAGTCTTGATCGCGGCGAGTTCGGCGCGCGTCGGTAGTTTTTTCGCGGACGCCTTGTTGAAGAGCGTCACGACATCGCGGAAGTCGGCGTCACCGGCGCAGCCCAGCAGCGCTTTGGAATCCAGCCGGAAGACCTTGATCATGCGCGTCGCAAACGCGCCGAGATCGTCGGTGCAGCGGCTATCGGCCGCCATGATTCCATCTTTGACCGCAATCGTCGTCATTCGGTGTACTCTTCGTCGTAATCGTCGATTTGACCCGCAAAGGTCTGCCCCATACGCCACTCGCCTTCGGTGGTAATGAAAGCGATCTCGGTCGCGCCGTCATAGACGTCGTTGTAGCGGCCGAAACCTGCGGAATAACTCAGCGGCACAACCACCCGGTAGAGAGGAGCGCCAGATGGATCGAGAAGACCAATGGGTGTGAGTGAAGTCTCACGATCCTCGCAAACGACCATGCACGAAGCCGGTCCAGCATTGGGCATGAAAAGAAATTCGTCGTCATCGTCGTCGGCTTTTGGTTTGGTTTTGAGGTAAGTGGTCTTGGGCGGAACGGGCGTCTTGAAGATACGCGGGCGCACTACGGGTGTTCTTTCAGCGTCAGCGGTTTTGGCGGCGTCATACGATTGAGGAACAGACCGTAGAAACAGAGGATCGCACCCTCGGCGCGGCCGTCGTCTTTCACACGCTTGAAGACTTCGAATGCGCATGGGAAAAGTTGCTGTGCGCGACGGCGTGCTTGGTTCTTGTCCTTCGGCGTGCCGGTGCGCGCTTTCCATTCGGTCGGCTTCACCAGCGTGAGAATTGCAGACGTTGCGGCGGCGCCGAGAACGATGCCGAGCGAGCGTCCGAAGTTGAATGCCGAGGTCACGCCCATCTGCGGGCTCGACCAGACGTCTTCGACGAAGACGTAATCCGGACACAGCCGGTTCAGCAGTTGTGCCACGCCGGTCGGTGAAACCGCGTTCTTGTCACCGCGTCCCGGCTCGCGCGGCATATCGAAGATCGACAGCGACCAGTCTTCAGTGTCGATCCATTGCGAGCGCGCCGTTGAGGCCCGTCGATTCCCACGATCCGTGTCACGACGTTTCCTCAGGCAAACTCTCTCGGCGGCCGAACGTGGGGCGACGCTGATCGAGAAGCGGCTGGCCTTTGACCATCAACAGCGGATGGGTGTGATTGGCGATGACGTCTTCGGCGGTAACGATTCCGCTGGCGCCGCTTTCGCCTTTGACGACCGCACTGGCGTCACGGTCGAGGAGACCGACGACCTGAGCCTTGCGATTGTGGTTGTCGCTCGCCATGAACGTGATGAGATCGCCGATCCTTCCGGGGAAGCGGATACCGGTCTCGATCACCCAGCGATGGACGCGCATCGCATGCGCAATGGGGATGTTCTTCTTGACGACTTCGAAGTGCCTGAGCAGCTTGTCATCGACCTTCCACTGGAAGGCCAACTCCATCAGCCGCGCCGCGCGCGCTTCGTCGCCATCGGACTTGCTGATCGCCGACACCACGTTGCCAAGAATGACTTCGGGCTCTTCCCCGGCGGAGAAGCCACGATTGGCAGCCCACGCAAGGATCGCCTCGCGATTGGCGGCGACCGCCGCCACGACGGTCAGTTGGTCGAACATCTTGGGTCGGCGCGCGACCGCATACGGCGGTGCGAGTGATGGAACGGACACGAGAGCTTTCGGGTGCGAAGCGCTATGCACAAGCGCGATGTGATGTCAAGCTTTATCACACATCAGGGGTAAAAAGTCAAGAATCGTGACGGACCGTCGCGAAGCGCCCCGGCGGTTGACTTTCGCGTATCTCAGGTACGGGAAAGTCAACCTCAGGATTTCACCCGGCGCGGGCGTTTCAGCATTCGGTGAAATCCGGCGATATTTGCTGCACAGCAAATATGGGCTCCAGAGCAAATATCGGGTGAACCGTTTTTGGGTCACTCTGGAAAGTGAACCGAAACCGGGTCATACCCAGATTGGGAACGATCCACCCCAATTCGGGTAGGGATCACTCGCGGGCTCCGCCTCGCTCGCCCATCGCCTTCGGCTCCGGGCCTGCGGTAGCCGGTTGGTCAGAGGGTCGAGTAGTTGGTGCGCCAGCCGGTCAGATCGCCGGGTCGAGCAGCCGGGAACCAGATCGTTCCTTCGCCGGTGCGCCACATCGTCGGGGAATCAGATCACCACCCCAACTCGCTTCGCTCGCCCATCGCCTTCGGCTCCGGGCCTGCGGTAGCCGGGGAGATTGATCGTCGGATCGGCTGACCCGATATACCGCCCCTTAAGCCGGATAGGGTCTGCCATATCAGGTCGAACGGCCTACCGAAGGTCCAACGACGACGCTCGCAGAGCGCTCGGAGTGATTACCGGAAGTTAACCGATCTCGGGATGGTTGTTTTAATGAGAAATTGAGTACGTAACATTACCGGAAGTTAACCGATTTCGGGATGGTTACTTTAATGAAAATTTGAGTATTCGGGTCCGGCGACGGTCCGACCAGTGTCGGAGGCTCTCAGAGAGGTTAATTTGACTCCCTTTCTATATACCCCATAGTAAGGAAAAAGGATGTATATAATAATGAAGAAATGAGTACTTTCGGACTCCTGACTCAGAGTACTCATTTTCTCATTAAAGATACCATCCTTTTCTCTATTAGAGATGGGGCAGAGCCCAGCCCTGCTGTTCTCATTTTCTCATTAAAGTAACCATCCCGGGCGCATAGGCTGTGCGGCCGAGGGGTCGGCTGGGTGATGGAACTTTCGCGGTCGGGAGCATAACCGGCCCGCTGCGCGGCTGGCCTAATGAGTGAGGGATCGATTTGGGGTCGTCGAGATCGCGACGCCGGGGCTGAAAAGACATCGGCCGCGCCGTCCGTTGCGTGGAGGGAGGCGACGCGGCCGAGTGGTCGGTGTCGTGACAGACGGCAGAAGCTTTGAACTCGTCGTCGGGATCATGGAGCATGCCCGGCGGCGGCCGTCAAGCGCTACGTGACGAACCCCCGCGTACGCAGGCGCCACATCTCGGCCTTCATCGTCTCCTCATGCCCGGAGCCGAGGATCGCCATGGCGGTCACGTGCTCGTCGCTGAGCCGGAGCACCGTCTGCGCCATGTGCTCGCACGCTGCGGCGATCTTCAGATAGACATGGTCGAAGCCGGGCCAGCGCCCGTCCCCGCGTGGCAGGGACTTGCGGACGCGCTCGACGGGCGAGTCCGGCATGGCGTCATTCAGGCCTGTTCTGCGCTTGCTCGTTTTGGCTCTCATGGGCGCTGGGTAGCAGGTGCGGCCTGTTATGTCAACACAATTCGGACAATACCGGGTATCGAGTCGGCAAATACGCGGGACCCGGCGGAACTCGTGCCCAGCCCACGATTCCCGCTGCGCGGCACTGGCGTCACCTGAGTCTCAGCTTCGGAATTTCGTGGCCCTAAATAGGGTCCAACAAGGGCCGGGGCGGAACAAACGGGACTTAAGACCGCGCCGTGCGGAATTTTCGGGATTTAAGGGCGCCCGCTATTCCGGTTCTCGCATCGCTTACCGATTAGGAGATGGGCGCAATGGCGCGCCCGGTGAATCGGAGAAGCATATGGACGACGACTGGGACGCCGAGGAATGGGAGCGCTGGTGCGCGCTCACGGAAGACGAACAAGAGGCCGAGATCGCGGCCGTGGAGGTGGAATACGCAAGGTGGTTCGACAGCCTGTCGCCGGTCGAGCAATACCGTCACCGGCGGCGGCTGGCGCTCAGATCGTGCCGGACGAACCGAAAGCTCGCGGCGATGTTTCCGTCCATGCGGGAATATCTGGTGGGCGCACAGAACCGACTAGTTGCGCTGCGCGCCGAGCGTCGATCCGGCACTCGCGTGTGAACGTCTCTGCCTCCAGCAGCAAGCGCTCCTCCGAGCACGGCATGCTATCGAGCAGCATCCCGCGATCCGTCATTCGGACGCGGTTGCCGAGGAACAGACGTGCTGTTGCGGTCGGCGACTTCAGGTCGAGCGCCGCCAACGACTGGAGGACTGGGCCGATGATGGAGTTGGGATTGTTGTGCACGTCGAATTTGATGGCACGCTTGACCTGCTCCAAATTGATCGTCGGGAGCCCGGCGACCGCGACGGCAATGCACAAATGCGAAACCGGAATGTCGTCGAGATCGAAGAGGTTGCCGAACAACTCGACGCGGAAATAGACGCATTTGACGGAGGCCTTACCCTTGCGCCGGTACAGACGTCGGCCGATCCACACACCATTGTGAAAGGAGTAGCGAACCTGATTGGTTGCCGGTGGCATGTCTTCTCGAAGTGTTTGGGTCATTTCACCAGCCGAAAGAGCGCGGACTGACTGTATCAGAGAATTGAAACGGAAGTCTCGGCGCCGTAGAGTGTCGCGATGAACGGGACCCTTCGCTACCGGATCGGTATGGCATGGCGGTGCTGGCGCACAATCCCGGAGGTCACGCTCTGGGACGCGCTCGGCATGCTGCGATACAAGCCGGTGCCCACGCAGGTCTGGGGCGCGACCGTCGATGAGGTCGAGGACGCAATCCGGCGTCTCAGTGTGAGCGAGCGCGACCGGCTGCGTGCCTTCCTTGAGGGCTTGGATGACGACGCGTGGGATCGCCAGATGGAAGCGGACGGCCGCGAGGGAAAGTTCGACAAATGGGTCGCGGAGACGCTCGCGGACGCCGAAGCCGGACGCCTCACCGAGCTATGATCTCCCAGAAGCAACACGACGACGCCTTTCGTAGTGGATGGCGCGCCGGTAAGCGCGGTCTTGACGAAGATGACACACCGTACCTCTCGGGGACGGTGGAGCATGCGATCTGGAATCGATGGCGGCTGGTGTCGCTCGCGACGCCGCACTACCGAACTCACGTCAACCGCAATCCGCGTTGCGCGTTCCGGTCCGGATGCCTGAAGAAGTCCAAGAAGGGATCGTTGTGCATCCCGTGCGCAAACCGCAAACGCGCCGGTCGGCCGAGCACCTATGCGGAACGCGCTGCGCGCGCTTCGGCGTGGTCGAAGGAATTGTGGAAGGACCCCGAGTATCGCAAGAAAGTACTGGATGCACTCTGGGTCGCCCGCTACATCTACAATGCACGAGAGCCGGTGCGCGAGCGTGCGCGTGCACGGATGAAGACCCAGAACAAGGACAAAGCCTTCATTGCCAAGAACCGCGCGGCCATCACAGCGTCATACAAGAACCCGAAGCGCAAAGCCGACGCCGCGAAGCGGATGACGGCACTCAATAAGGATGAGAAGCTCAACGTCAAACGCCGTGAGAGCAGAATTGCGCACGGCTATGAGGTCTCGGAGAAACGGCGTGCCGGGATCGCAAACGCCATTGCGAACTCCGATCAGACCTACGAGCAGATCGCGACGCGCAGGCGTGTCAGCATGGCGTTGGTTTGCCGGGTGGCGAAGGACTACAACGTCCAGCGTGGAGTGGCGAAGCGGCGGAAGCGGAAATAGCCTACAGGAATTGCTTCGTCCCGCAGGCGGTGCAGACCTGATAGCTCGTGGGCGGCATGTCGTCGTCGAGCCATTTCTTCAGATCGCGCCATGAACGGAGAGATCGGATCGTGACGGGATCGCCCCAGTAGTGGCCCCAGAGCGCGCAGATGAGCTTCTTGCTGTAATGGGCGATCTTCATTCGAGTGTCACCGCGCGGATGTTGGCGGCGATGGCTTCCGAAGCGCGTGCACGGGCGAAGCATCGATCCATGGAATCCTCACGACCTTCGAGCCGGTACATGTCAGCCAGAGCGGCCCATTTGTTGTATTCGGCGTCTGCGACTTGTGCGCAGCGCTCCCGTAGCGCTTTTAACGAGGATGATTCGGCGTCGGATGTTTTACCGGTCATATTCTTGTTTCTTGCGGCTTCAACATCGAGAGCGCCCAGAGAAGCGCCTGTCTGTAAGTGCCGCGCTGTGCGTCGTAGCGCCCGTAAGCGCGCATCATCAGTGTGGCGTGCACTCGGCATACGTGCTTGGCGGATCGTCCGGGACGTTTCGTGTGCCGGGCACGCTCTAGAAGCTTGTCGCGCAGACGCGCACACTCATAGGGCGTGAGATAGTTGATCCGATTCACAGATTCCACCACGTCGCGAAGGATTGTAGATGCGGGGCGATGGCGACGGACAACAGCGCCAGCCCTGCCCCGATAAACCAACCCACAACACAGACGGTCAGGAATCTCAGACCGTCGATGTTGCCGCTGGGAGTGGTGACGAATTTTCCGAGCAGTTTGAGCATCACGGTTCCTCTGGTGGTGTATGGTCGTATGCGAAGCCCCGCTTGCGGTGATGCGTTGGGCAGTACGTCGTCCACTTGTGGGAAGGCGCTTCTTCCCATCCGTTGCTGTATTTTCGCCAGACCTGCCACCCATCTTTTGCCATCATATCGGCGCCCGTATTCGGGCCTATGGCGCGCACGGTGATTTCTTCGTGGCAATGCTTGTGCTCGCAGGTCGCGGTGTAGTGTCTGAGAAATGCCATATCAGCCTCCGCCCGGACAGCGCTTCGCCGTCCAGTCATGTGCGCGCTGCACCCATCGTGGCTCCCAAGGGAACGCGAGCAGCGGATGGATCAGCGCGTTGTGGATGAACTTCCAGAAATACCAACTCATGAGCGGAATCCCCACCGTCCCGGCGCACGTCCCTTCCACGGCCCGCTCCCTCCGCAGTCGTGACACTCCCAGCCATGACACATGGGATCGTAGCTGACGTTGGTGTGTGGACAGTTGTCCCGCACCTCGACATAGCCGGAGCCACGGCAATCGGCGCAACCGACTGACGGCCTGCCGGGGCCGCATGTCGTGCAGCGGATTTGCTTGAAGCCTGCGCGGACGGGTTTGTAAGTCATTCGGCGTTATCTTTGGGTGCGTTTTTCCATTCCCGGAAATAATCCATAACGGTCGGACGTGTCAGAGAGCCGCCGCGCCGTTCGATTTCCGCGACGATGTCGTCGAGAGCGCACGCGACATTGTGCCAGTAGCGCGGATGCGACTTGTCGAGCATATCCAACAATTGCTCGAACGCGGTGTACTCGAAGTAGACCTCGTAACTGTCCAACGCGAAAATCAAATTGAGGCGTTTTTCGAGATCGGAACTGGAGCCTATTTCGAGAAAGCGGCAGATGTAGAGCGCTTGCGACGGCGGTAGCCCACAACCGGGCGTAAAGGTGCCGCTCTTGTCTTTGCGGCCCTTCGTCAAGAGTTCGAAGACGCCATCCGTACCGAGGCGATCTCTCTTATCCATCGCGCGGAGGATAGCTTTGCGATCAACAGTCGTTTCATAGTCGCTCATAGGAAATCACACGCTCCACAGTCGGGACATTCCCAACCACCGGAGACCCCATCGACGGCGTTCTCATGCTTGCAGGGATTCGCGATCACGAACTCCTGCGCATATGCAATCGCCGCGTAGCGCTGATCCAGTGGTAGTTTCAGGAGATCGCGCATGATCTCGCGTTCCGTGTCGGTCGTGCTGGAGTTGTCGATGCAGTACTGGATATGCTCGTCCTCCATGTTCCAGTCTTCGACCACGATGTGACATCCGCCGAATGGATCGACTTCGTTCAAACGCGACGCGATGGCGCGGGCATCGGCGCCGGGGACGGGAGAGCCTTCGCTTTCATAGCAATGCTGACACATCAGCCGCGCACCGGTGTTACGTCGAACATCTCGCCCGAGTTTGAGATCGTGTGATGTGGACACCAATGACCGAACGTCCCATCCGGCTCTTTGGTCGCAGCCCAAGAAGCGGGACGCTTCTGCGCGATGTGGTGCGCCACAGCCTCAGGCGTCGGAGCCTTCACGAAGATGCTATTCCAGCAGGCTTTGTTGTCACAAAAACGATAGAACCGATCATGTGTATCCTTTAAGACCGAACAGGCGCCGAACCGTCCGCACAAATTTCTCCCAACGCGATAACGGGCCGACCTCTAGGAGCCCGGTGTACGGCATGGGGATGTCCGTGAGCGGCGTGCGAAAGCGCAGACCGTGGATGGGCGTGATCCTTGGAATAGAAAGCTGACGCTTTGCAGTGCCGGTGTAGGAAGTGTAGACGATGTCATCGGGCGATGATCTCATATGACGAGCACGTCCCCGTTGACGCTGTAGACCATCCCGGGGGATATGCTCGACCCTCCACTGGACATGATCCATCCGCCGCTCCACCCAGCGAAGAAAAACGACGCCTCGCGAGCGCCGCATTCTGCTCTCGTGGCGCGAATCTTGTCGCCAATGCGCAGTCTGGAACGCAACTTGGCTTTGGCTAGTTTACTCCGCATTGCGAGGATCGACTTCTTCTCCTCGAAGGTCAGTGACTCCCAACGCGCAGCAAGCTCTCTCGTGGTTTCCTTCGCGCGCATCTAATCCTCCAGCATCGTCTTGAACACGCCGTCCATCTCGACCGGCTTACCATCGATCACGAGCGGATCGCACGGCACGTCCAAGAATTTCGCAAGCTCCAGTGATTGAAAATGCGCCTCTTGCGGATCGTACCGCATCCAGAGATCGTGCGTCTTCCCGTCTTCGCGAACGAGCATGGTGAAATGCTCATGTTTCGTCTCGTCAGTCCGCGATGTGGTCATGCGGCGGGTTTGGACTTTGAGCTTCATCGCGCTCTTGCCTGTTTGTATACGTCGAACTGAATCACTTCGGCGGTCTGCGTCATCGTGGGGATCGCCGTTTTCGGATATTGCACGCGGGTTGCATCGATGTGCGGCGTCAGCCACGCCCACAGGCAGGCCGGGCATGCGCGGAAGTCGGGCTTGAGCGTACGCGAGCCGTCGCAGACGATGCAGGGTTTCATCCGAGCAGCCAGTCCAGAATATCATCGATCCAGCACGCGACCGTGACGACGCCTGCGGCGATCACGAGTTCACAAAAGCCAACGATGATCGTGATGAGATCAGGATGCATCACTGTTCCGGATCGAGCGCGCAGTGACATCCCGGTGACGCAACTTCCGCCGCAGCGTCATAACCGGCAGCGAGCGCGGCGAGGACGCGATGCGCGGTTTTGTCCTCTACAGGCATCGGAAGCGTGTTTCGTGCGCGGTCGTCAATACATCTGATGTGCTCGCGCATCTTTGCCGCCATTGCCTGACATTGTGCTCTGTTCATCCCATCATTTCCTTTTGATCCGGATGCTCCTCGATCCCCTCGGTGCCCTGTTCGATGGCTTCGAGGAACGCCTTATCGAACATGCGATGGATCGCGGTCGTGCCGACCTCGTCTTCCTGATTGAGCGCGGTGCAGACGCCTTGCGCGAATGTCTTCGCATCGGTCACGAGCCAACGCGTATTCATGCCGCCAGCCGCCCACGCGCCGTCCACGATCACCGGCAAGTAGTCCACCGGAATGCGGATTTGGATGACGCCGCCCGCGATGAAAGCTTCGGCCGACTTCACGCACTCGCCTTCATGGCCGTGCTCTTTTTGACAGCGAAACGTCATGCCTTAGAATCCTGAATGTTTCCGTCGTCATCGACATAGAACGGCTTGCGCATGATCACGCGGGCAACCATCTCATCGGCGAGCGCCGGGCGCCTGACGATTTTCTCCGCTTCTAGTGACGGCTTGTAGATGTCACACCCAGCACTGGCGTAACCAGCATCCTTGATCGCCATGTGCCCGAGCAGCGCGTAGACCGATTTTCGCGAGATGTTTTCCAGATCGATCATGCAGTGACGGCCGTCGCAGACGATCTCGCGATCTTCGGACTTGCAAAGCATGTCGAGGATTTCGAGTTGGCGCTTGGTCAGCATTCCGCGAGCGCCGTCACGCAAACACCGCTGTCCCGATAGGTGACCATGGCGTCGGCGACGGCATCGGGTGTCACCAAACTGGGTGGGATGTTCCGCCAGAGGCCATTGAAAAGCTCGTGCGCAATATCGCCGGTGATGCCCAGCAATACGGCAATCGCAGTTGCGCCGGAGTACTTCTCACCACGTTCGTCGGTGTAAACCGGGTGATAGCCGTGTATGGTCGAGCCGAGTGTGTATCTCGGAAACACATCGTCGTAGGCCCACCAGCCCGCTGCGCACCCGACGAAGCCACAGCCTTCACGCTCGTAGCCATACGTGCAGATGTTGAATTTCTCCGGGTCGAGCTTGCGTAGATAGTCGATGCCGGTCTGGTAGTTTTTGAGATTGCGGATGTGCTCGCTCATTTTAACAACCCTTCAAAGCCTACTTTTCGACATTCGATACGTTCCTGATTTCCTTCACATAGACCACGCGCTTGCACGTCGAGCACGTCACCTTGATCGAGACGTCCGCATCGACCACCCTCGCATGATCATCCGGGTAGAACCCGTGATCCAGTTCGGTCTTCGCGAACACTTCGAGCATGTCGTCGGTCCACGGCGTACTACAGAAGACACAGAGCGGCGGTGGGATCGTGTCGTCGGTCGGCTTACCCATGGATCACCGGCTTAAGCGCGTCCTCGCTGTAACCGCGCACGACACCGGCGCCAAAGATGTCCTTCGGATCGGCATCCTTGTCGGGCGCCAGCGCGTAGAGTGGCGTCTGATCGCAGTCGCGGTCGTGCTTGATCACGAACAAGCGCGCGCCGCTTTCGAGTTCGCAGAGCGCTCCCAGCGGGATACCGTGATCTATCTCGGCGTTGATCTGGCGGAATGTCCGTCCTGATGGATCGTTTGGATCGACGAGATCGGCGACGTTTACAAACAAGGCGCGGACAGGGGTTTCAGCCATTGGGGATTTCTTTCTCTTGTGTGGCCGTCGCACGCCACGCCTTGTAAGCCTCAAGATCGCCCGCGCACACGAGCGCCTCGATTTCGTTTGTGTTCGGGTTACAGCCTAGTCGAAAACTCGCCGGGGCAATGACACAGCCGGGAAAACGGAAATCGATCCTCGCCTGCTGCGCGGTCCACAACCCGTCGTTCAGAACGGCGTAGACGTGCCCTTCGTTTTCGACCGCGATGGCGCCGGGCAGCCGTTTCGCGAGCAGCATCCTTAAGTGATCGAGGATCATCGCGTTGAATATCTTGCGCTCGGCACGTTCACGCAGATCGCGATCACGACATTCCGGCGTGCACCAGAACCCGCGTGCGTCTTCTACCGGGTGAAGATCGATGACGACGTCGTCGTCATCGTAATCTTCAAAATCGGATGTGACGGTTCTCTCACACCCGTTGCAAGTCCACCACCAGCCGTATTCGATCATCACGAGGACCGGAACACGACCGGCAGCCGCGTACTGATCCGCCCACGGCGCACGTTTGCAACTCACTTCGGTGATCTCACCGTCCGCGTATTCACTTGCGCCGCGCTTCCGCGCTTCGATATCGGAGTTGGCGAAGACGATGCCGCCCGTGTTTTCGCAGTGCTCGGTGACGGCGTAGGCTTGTAACATTATACGGCCGCCAGATCGGTCAGTTCGATTAGCGACTGCGCGGAATCCTCCTCCGGCGACTCGACCGGCGCGAGCATTGGCACGACCGTACCCCGCGAGAGCGATGCCGGGCAGATGCCGAACATCTTTGCGAACACCCGATAAAAGTTCGCATGCGCACAGGTGTGGGTCATCGGATCACCGCGTTCGAAATACGCAAGGAAGTATGCGTGTACGTTGCCGTTCTCGATTTCGCGCAATTGGCGCACGTAAGCGGCGTCGTCTCCCCGGTTGGCACTGCGCGCCATGCGCTCGGCCTCGGACCTGATCTCGTCGTAGATACGCGTGGTGAGTGTGGTCCCGCGATTTTTGATGTCTTCGAGTTGATCGCGGACTTCTTTGTTCGCCACAACATTGTCGATATCGAAATCGACGGCTTCGCGTGCTTCGCGGAACGCAGCACCGACCTTTTCGTAGTGATGCTTGATGCGTTCGTAGAGTGCGGCTTCGCGGTCGCGACCGCCCTGCCCTTCGAGGCTGCTGTTAAGGAGAAAACCACCCTTCGCGAGAAAGTCGAAGCTGGCGCCTGTCAATGGCTCTTGGAGCATCTTGCCCCACGGCAAGCCCCACATTGCGCTCAAGGCGTTGTTGGTGCGTGCGCCTTCGTATCTCACGATCCGTGGGCTTTCGCGTAACACTCGATAGATATTGCGGGCATGACCGCCGCCGCGCCCGCCAGCGGTGAACGCGTCTTTGTGCGCCGCCGGGCGCGCGCCAAAATCTTCGAGGATGTCGCGTGCGCGCGCCAGTCCTCCGAAATAGCGGATCGTCTCGATCACCGACTCTTCGAGCGAGCCGCGTGTGAATCGCGAGGTGTGTTTGACCGAGACACTGTAGTACCCGTCTTTGACGGTGAGACGGCCGCCGCGCAGCATGTTTGACATTGTCTGTGCAAGGCGATGCCCGGCTGCGGCATTCTGCGACCATTCTGGACCTAGTTGCAGAGCAACCTCACGCGGTTTTGCGTGCCCGAGTTCATGTAGCGCAACGATGATCGCTTCTTTGAACTCGGTCTGCGTTACCGCTTTCCCGCCAATCGTTTTTGGAATGATCGTACTGCCTTTTGAGCGTGGCATTGCCTATCCAGTGTTCACCAATGCGCGGGAATATGAATGTTTGAATACAATTTGTCAACGCTTATGACGTAGCCGTGGTTAAATGACAAGATTACGGACAATCACCAGAGGTTTGGTTGATACTTTCGCGAGAAAGTAGCAAATTCTGTAGAGCGGCCTGCGATAGTGGCAGCAGGTGGTTAATTTCCGCAACGAACGCTTCGGCGTCTCCCTCGGGGAAGAAACGCATGAACATCGCTTTGGCTTCACCAGCAGTTGCGGGAGAAAACTCGCGGTTCACGTCGATGCGACCGTCACGCAAGAGCGCTTCATCCAGCACCTCAGGCGAGTTCGTCGTCATGAACAGCACGCGGCCTTCGCGCGCGCCGATGCCGTCTAGGGCATTCAGGAGCCCGCTGCGCGTGATCCCGGCTTTGGTGGTATCGTAAACTGCGCTGTTATTGAGCGCCGTCTCACGGCTCTCGGAGGCCTTTACGCTGTCTACATCCTCGATCACAACAAATGCGTCACCGGCTGCATTGATAGCATTCAGCAATTCCTTGTCGTTCGTCACGGCGGACAACGGGATGATGTAGATCGCTTTGCTGAAGAGGCTGGCGAGCGCGAAGATCATTGTTGTCTTGCCGACGCCGGGGATGCCGGTGAAGCAATACCCCCGCCGCCAAGGCGTACCGCGCTGGTGATATTGCTCCCGGGAATTCAGGAACTTCCGAAGATCGTCGATGATCTCGACCTTCAATTCTGGGTCGAGGTAGACCGTCTCCATCGAACGTTTCGGACGGTCATCCACACGCCACGCCTCAACCCCGTTCCAGTAATAGACCGGCACCACGTCTTCCGACGCTTCGACATTGCGGATGCGTTCGACGAGATCGAGAATCGGGGTCTGACTGCGTCCGGGAGTTGTGATCGTGATGGTTTGCTTCCGTTTGCGTGCATAGCCGCCACCCTCGCCCTTGGAATCCTCGATCATGCGGTGGATGAAGAACGGGCGCCCGTCTAACCAGATCGCATGGAGCCCGGCGCCCGGCGCCAGACCGAACACGCTCTTGCGCTGGGCACGGTCGTACCATTCGGCGGTGTGCAGGCGCCGCATCTTCCGGGTGCTGGGTTGTTTCGAGAGCCAGCGTTCGAGCGACTCGAAGACCTGATCCTCGGAAAACATCTGGACCGACACGGAGAATTGATCGGTCAGGCCGTTCCAAATCTTGCCGGGGAGCGCTTTTGCGTTGCCGAGGACGACACCGGCGGCGGTCGCCGAGCCCATACCCGCGAGCACGGGCTGGGCTTTGAAGAATTCCGTGATGAATTCGAGCATAGGGCCGGGGGCAAAGTGGTGACCCCGGCTGTGTCGCAAATTACGACAATGGTGTCAACGGTCTTGACAGTGGAACTCCGAGCGCCCTCCGGGCCTCGTCGTGACCTGCGGTCGCCCAGAACCCAGAGTCAACCCGTCAGATCGCCACCAGCCTCAAAATCCGGGCCGCCCACGGCCGTCTCGCCGATCCGGCGCCGCTGGTCGCCCCGGGCGGACGCGCCCCTGTAGACGGTCAGTTATGCGGGGCTCGCAACCCATGGCGGACACTCTTTACCCCAGTTGACCACGTACCATTCCCGATACTTTGCGATCCACGCGGTCAGATGCGGTGCGGATTCGGCCGTCATGAAGGCGCCGCGCGGGCTCACCCCATAGTCGCAGTAGTGATTCCCGCAAAGCATGTGAAAGAACATCTCTGCGGCTAACTGGTACTCCCGGGGAAACCAGCCGATACCATAGCGCTGGGACAGGGCTTCCAAGCTCCAGATCGCGACCATGTCGATGTCAGAGGAATAGGCGCCCACACGCTGCATCCCATCGAACAACGCCCAAGGGTCGAACATACCCTCGACGCCGAGCGACTCTTTGTCCGGCGGTAGCGGCTTCGCCAGTTCTGCGATGAGACGCTCGGCGGCGCGCACGTCGGTTTCGAATGCCATCTCAGTCCTCGTCGGCCTCTGGATGAGGCACGGGCGGTCCCTTGTAGAACGGGTTCGGCTCCCACGAATCGAAGCCGGTCAAAATCCAAGCCTGATCCGGACGCTCCTGCCCGACGTTGTACGCATATTCGCGGGCGGCCTGCTGCGGAGACGCCGGTCCGGCGGCTTCCTCGTCGAGTGCCGTAAGGTAATCTTCTTCGGAGGTGAAGTCGGTGGCTCTGATCATCAGACACTCCTAGCAGAGCGGTCGGGATTTGTCAACAGTCGGCGGACAGGCCTCCAACACTTTCGCTACGACTGATCGCCAGCCAAGAATGCCTTCATCTCCTCAGAGAACGCGCCATCGTCGGTGAAGACTTCGATCTCGGTATCGTCATTCGGATAAAGCCATAGCGGCCATGACCGGCGGCTGTTCAGCGGACGGAATAGCCGATAGGGCTTACCGCGTACCTTGAGAGTGACGTTCTCGACGCACAGCGCCCCGCTATCGCTATCCTGCGCGACGGCGAATGGAGCGGAGTCGTGCTCCAGCGACACGTCAGGACAATCAGCACTTTCGAGGTTGATATAGACCCTGCCGAGGCATTTCAGAAGATTGGCTTCGTTGAATAGATCGCGAGGGATGACGCGAACGTAATCGGTGTCTAGCATCCCTACTGCCTTTCATTACGCTGAAGCGCGAAGCTTCTTCGCAGCCTGTCGCATCCGATCCAGCTTCTCGAACATCTTCAAGCTCGGGATCAGCGCCATCGCGACCCGGCTGGCATCTGCCTTTGCCAGCCCCTTAGCCATCTGCTCCCCGGTCGCGAGTGCGTGCCACTGGAGTCGCAGGAAAGCAACTCGCCGTTCCCTTGTCCGCATTGCCGGTCTTGGATTTGCTATGCCCATGACCGATGCAATAGCAGGTCACCGGGGTATTGTCAACAGCAGCGGGACAAAATAACGAGAGCCGATCAGGGTTTCCTCGCGGATACGCTGGGCACTTCCTCCAACTCGCCGTAGAACAGGCTCAGACGGAACTCGCCGATGATCGCCGCCGGGTCGAAGATGACCAGTTCGGTAGTCAACTTGTCCTGCGCTTCGTCGTAATGCTCCCACTTCACGCCCGCCTTGGTGGCGCGAAAGCCCGCCATGCTCGCACCCTGTGCCTTCGGATTCATCACCAAGCGGGTGACGCCGGGGCGCAGCCGGACCTTCACGAACCGGTCGGGAGCAAATTTATGTGCTGAATCCTGTGACATGGATCACCCCTAGCGCACAGGGTTTATTTTGTCAACTGTTGACAGACAAGATTATCTACGCCGCTCCGCTCCGGATCAGATACATCAAGGGGTCTCACTGCAATTCATCGACCCCACTGACGACGGGCCATCCATCCACGACGGCTACGACGTTATGCTGCCGAAGCTCATAACTGTCCCACGCCGCCTTCGCGTCCTTAGCCTTGATTCGATGCGCGGTCTTTATGGTCCGATCACCATCTTCAACCAACATCAACACTGTGTAACGCTTCATGAGTCAATCCTTCGCATCGATCTGATTCCGCGTTCCCGCGCACGTCTTCCCGGTCGTCACGTTGAACCCTTTCCGCAGGCAGTTTGTCATCGTAGACCATGAGGCGATGCTGTGCCGGGCGGCTTCCCATCGGAAGTAGTCTCCATTGCCGGTGCGGTAAGCGCCCTGCGCGGCCGTGAGATCGTCGGCCTTGACCTCGAAGCCGAGAGCTTCGGTGAGCTTGGTAGCGAGACGGGCGCGGATGGATTTCCTCACGTGCGAGCCTGCAAGCACTGCTGAGCCACCGCCTTACGCATCTATAACCTTCCATTCCAAAGACGCACCGAACTCGTGTGTCACCCGTTTTGATGTCACGAGTTTCTTTCGACGCAATTTGACCATCAGTTCGTAGGCATCTTTGGCGTGTCGCAGTCCGAAACGATATTGAATTTCATGCGTCAGCGTCGGTCCGTTACGCCGGACGAATTCAAGCGGCGTCTCAGAGAGCGGCGAGGAATCACCAAGGATGATCAATTCACCCATGGATCAGTACTTCCTCCGCCATTTGTCGGCGCCGGTCGCCGCTTTGCACCACTCGATAAGCGAAAGCCCGAGCCACAGCATACGGCTCCGTGCGACGTCTTCCATCGGACTCACGTGTCCTTTTGAACCTTGCATTTCATCCACCTGTTCTTGAGGATGCCGTAGCTCCCACTATCCAACGCGACCGTCTCGATCAGGTCGCCATTTGCGTTGAGCACGTCGGCAAAATGGTTCTCGATATCGCCGCCGATTTCGACGCGTCCGGAAATCTGTGCCCGGCGCAGCGTGGTATGAACCGCTTGGTAGCCTTTGACAAAGCAAACCGGCTCACAGGCGATCAGTTCCTCACCACGAAAACGATGAAGCTGAAGACCGACCGCGTCTTTGGGAAGGTTCTCGAACATAACGGCTACTGGTCGCCTCACTCAGCCATGCGCCGCCGGTCCGGCTCGATCTTACGATCACTCGCCCTCGGCTTCCGCTTCAACTGCCGCACGGGCCACGTATCCAGATCGGGAACGCAGTCGTCGCGCTCGATGGTCTTGAGCAATGCCGTGTAGAGATCGGCACGAATGCTGTAGGCGGCGCCCATGAACTGGAAGTGCTCGAAGTGGACTTCCTTCACGGCTTGCGATCCTCCCACTTGCAGTATCCCCACACGATCAGCCGGGCGACTGGGCGCAGCAAAAGTGCAACCACGAAGAAAGCGCGCCACAGCACGTCGTAGATCGGACGGCTGATGGGATGCAAACGTTCGCGATAGTGATCTGATGTCATGCGCCACCCTTCAAATGTCAACTGCCGTGCTACTGATTTGCCACAGCTTCCCAGACTTCGGTGAGTTCGGTGTAGATCGTGTTCAACGACTCCAACCGCTTCAAATGCTGCGCTTGAGCGAGTGTGAACGCCGCACTGGTCTGCACGTAGTAATCACGACCGTGAGGCGCGGCTCCCTGCAACATCTCCCGAGCTTTCTCAACGGCGGCTGCGGCGTCGCGCAGCCCTTCCTCAAGAGCTTCCTTCGAGGTGCCGTTGAGGTGAACCTGCGGGAAGGCAAGACCGTGTTCGGTTAGATTCTGTTTCATTATGGGCTATCCCTCACCCTTGTTCAGCTTCTCAACCGCCTCAACACCCTGCTCCACCGTCCACTCACCGGAGCCGACCTTGTCCATGATGGCTTTCAGCGGGCTGGCGTCGAGCCGGGCCTGTTCGGCAGCCTTCTCCTCGACCGTCTTGACGCGAGGATGCTTGCGTCGGAACTCGGCAACGGTGCGGTTTGGTTTAGCCATGGCGGTCTTGTATCAGGGCCGGATTGTTTTGTCAACAGATGACGGCCACAATAAATACCAGCGTGAGCCAGATTTTCCGCTTCATACTATCCTGCCCGGCTCAATGTAGAATCCACATCTGCAACAATCCGCCGAGGATTGTCCCACCGACGAGGATACGGATCAGATGCGTAGACAGTGGTGTATTGTTCTGAGGCATTCGTTAGTCCTACGCCCGCGATACGCGCCCGAGCAGTTCAGCCTCGATGGCGGCCTTTTGTCCATTGCGTAGCGCCCACTGATCGGCGGTCAACGTCATGGCCTCGAAGAAGCCGATCTGGCCGTGCCGCTCATTCAAGAGGCGTTGCACTTCCTTGGGGTTCGCGATTTCGATGGTTGGACTCATGAACTAGCTCCTAATCTCCGTGCAAGATCGCCAAACGTTTCCCACCGCATCGCCGCGCCGGTTTGCTTCGCCAGCGAAAGGACAACGGCACGCAGTTCCTCGATCTCGGTCGCAAGCTCGTCAGGCGACGGGACGCGCTTAGGCGCTGGAACGAGGGGCCGCATTTCCATCGGCAATCTCCTTGCATTTCGTATCGCAACAATTCGCGCACACGTCGTTTGTATCCACAGTCTTCGCCGCGAGATGATCGCCGCCCTTGTTGTGAGAGCATCCTCCAAAGAATCTCTGGATCGCCTCGCCGGTGACAGGATCGCGGCCGTGCAGACGTTTCCACTTCGCGCAGCATGCGCATTGGATGCGCGGGTTGTCGGAGCCGATGTCCTTGGGGTGGATCGCCACTAGCTGGCCTTCTCTAGTGCCACCACGATCCGTTCAATATCGTGATCGTAGAACCCGCTGCCATTGATGCAATTGAACTCGATCACCTGCACTACACCGTCACCATCGAGTGCGAGGTCCATCACGCAATTGCGGTGGGGCAACCACACGTCCGCGAACATTTGAGCCTCTTTTAGGACGTTGGGATCGGTCTCTCGCTTCACGCACAACTGCCCCCGCGACCGGTACTGGCTACCAGATACGATTTGTTCGTTGCAGATGAAATAACGCCATTCCGCTAGAATCTTTTTCGGCGGCGCGAGAACGACCAGATCGTCATTCGTGAACGTGAAATGACCGCTTTCCGCCGACTGCATCCAACGCGCGATCTCCGATGCCGGAGCTACCGTTCCGGAGAACAATTTCAGATCACCAACTGGGCGAATGAAAAACATCTCATTCGGATCACGCTTCGCGGCGTGTGCGGCTGCTTCCGCAACCGTGCAAACAAAACCGTCGCGGTTGAGCATATCGCGGCGTCGAGCGCCCTGCCAGCAACGAAAGTCAAAGTTGTCGTTGAACGACAGGCGTTTCCAGCCACGCTCCATCGCGATCTTGAGCAGCGTGGTCGAGCCATACGGCAGGATATCGAGACCGAGCCCGGCGACATCTTCATCGTTGTCGCGATCCAGCTTAAGCTCCCGTGAGAACGGCATGATGCCGAGCGTCACGTAGGGAATCTTCAGCTTGTTGAGTGCGGCGACGATCTCGACGACGTTCTGGTGGTAGATGAAGTTCGACTGGATTGCCCACATCAGATGCAAAACCTCTTGAGATCGTATTTCGTTGAATGTGGTGAAACCACCGCGAGATACCCACCGGCTTTCCACGCACTGTCTATATCGCGTGTGACGTCGAACTTGAGTCCTCGACGCGCCCGGCGTGCGAAGACGCAGTATTCTCCGCCTCGCCTGATCGCAAGTTGGCGTGCGACGCGGAGCGCTTTACGGCAACGGCGCTTTGTTTTCTGATCGGCCATCAGCTTTCTTTCCTCGGTAGCACATCCACGATGTACTCGCCCGACGTGCCCTTCTTCCCAATGCAAACGAAGGGCCAGCCTGCCTTCGTGAGCGCCGCCTGTACGGCCTCGAACGCCTGCGGCGTCTGGCGTCCGTGACCGGCCCATGCGACGGCACCGCTCGAAGCAGGCTCGCTGAACCCGCGCACCCAGACGCCGTCCGCGAACGCCGGATCGATGTTGGTGCGGATGTCGCGACGGAGTTGGTTGGTGTAGGGATGGCGTTTGCTCATGCCGCCGCCTTGATCGGATCGACTTCGAGATCGGTGAGTAACTGTTTGAGCTTGGAGACCAGAAGTAATGCACCGGCCTCGCGATCTAACGGGTCAGGGGAACCATCAGGCGTCGTCCACGCGTTCCATTTCCCGCAATGAGGATTGAGAGATGCGTCCCATTTGAGATCGTAGAGACTCTCCCTCGCAGGCGTGTCGTCGAATTGGAAGTAGACGTGGCACATACCTTCCGATGTATCGACGCTCGTGTCGATCAACCCGAGGCGCGTTTGGAAGGTGTAGGTAGGCGTCCCGATGCGGGGGTAGATGGTACTCTCAACTCGTTCACCCCGCACCTTGACCGGCGTGAAGGCTTCATAGGCAGCCATCGCGGCGTCGCAAATCTTTTTACGCTCGGCTTTGCGGTAGATCAGTTTCTTCGCCATCACGAAAAACACGCGTGTGAGAATTTCCCATCAATGTAGGTCAATACGGCCTCGGTCAGCCGACCCCACCGATAAAGTAGATGACCATCGCCGACGCGATAACGTGCGGAATAGTACTTCACACGGATGGCGCCCGTACTGACCATGACCTTTCCCTTCGTTGGGTGGTTAAGGTCCCAGCCCAAGAGCTTGAGGGCTTCCTGCGGAGCCACGTGCTTGGTCGTGATCTTTGGGTCTTCATTCATGAGGATCACCTACACGGTAGATGGTGGTTTGTCAACGCTTATCGGACAAAATAATCCGGACCGGATCACAAGCCATTCTCGGCCGACCCAACAACGTGGACCACTTCTGCCAACGCCGCATCTCGCGACGGAAATGCCTTGCTGGATATGGAGGTGATCTTGTCGCCGGGAATCTTGTTGAAGCGCGCGGTCGGCATATCGGGTGTGACAGGCCAGACGTGTCCCGGGATGCTTAGTACCCATGTGTTCCGTACAATACGCGCGGTCGCCACGGCCTTTCCAGCCTTGACGAACGCTGCACCTAGAGGACCCATGACGATTTCGATATCGTTCACGGCGCCTCTTCGATCTTCACCCAGCCGCCCTCGGTCCATTTGTGCGTGATCTTCCACGCATCCCGGCGTTTCTCCAGATACTTGCGCCAGTCCTTCATCTGCCGGAGTTCCGTTTCCGCCCAGCCGACCGCCTTGTCGAGGAAGTAGTCGAACGCCGGGACCGCTTTGCGCTTGTCATAGTCGTAGACCGTGCCATCATCGTTTACGCGTCCGCTCTGGAACGCATTCGGCGCGAAATAGTAGGCATAGGGGAAAGTCTCGCGGTTGAACGTGACGAGCTTCGTCTGCCGCGTGCTGTTCCAACGCTCGCCGATCTCGAAGGTCGCAATGATCGGCGTCTCTTCGTTCCGGAGGCGTTTGATGAACGCAGCCTGATTCTTCTCGCGCTCAATGGCGGTGGGGATCAACTTGAGGATCACGTCCCGCGAGACTTCATAGGGAAGCTCCAGAGCCCCGGCACAGCTTTCGGTCTGCCAGCCAGTGCCGGGACGCTGATAGCCGTGGTGGGCGATCCTGCCAGTCTCGGCGAGGATTGGGCGACCGCAAATCTGACAGGTCATGCGCTTGGCATCTTCGACGGCAAGCTGCTGTTGGCGCTTGGAGGGCGCCTTGGCGACGATATCTGCGTCCTTGCACTGCTGGCGAAGCGCGGCGGCGTCGTCGGCGAGCTTGACCAGATCGGGAAAGTGCTTGCGAAACGGCGCGGCTTTCTGTTCGTTCCAGACGTGCGCCTGCGGGCGGCCCCAGTAGAGATCGCGCCATTCCTTGGACTGATCGTCCATGGTCTTGGCATCCCGCGCCGCGATCAGCTTGTCGCCAATCAAATCCATTGCGTCTTCGAAGGCGCGATTGCAATAATCCATCGCGTCCTTGCGATGTGACTTGGCGGTGAAGCCCTTCGCCAGCAAGCCGCGAGCGGTGGTCATACGGCGGTTGTAGGTGTCGATCCGGGGCGTCTTCGTGATCATGTGCAGAGTATAGCAATCCCGATTTTAATTGTCAACCCCCTCAGGACAAATCACTGGACACGCGGCGGCTGCCCTTCCGGCCCGATGTTCCCATCAACCCAAGTAGTCACGAAAGTTCGAATGTAACCGACTTTCCACCACTTGTGCTCCACACTTCCCTCCGGGTAGGGATTCGCCTGCGTGCCTGCGTGGGTGACGGCCGCCGTGGAACCCTCGAACATGAGTTTCTTGGCAAATGCGGTCTCCTCGCCGTCGTAATACTTCATTCCCGGCTTGCGATCCATCACAACGTTTCCAGAAACTCCGCAGTCTTGACCGCTAGGTCGATGAGCGTGTCGATTTCTGCGCTGTTCTCCGCCGACAGGATTGAATGGGCGTGCTCGACCGCTTCACGCAAGACCTTATGCGTGTCGGATACTCTCATGGCTTCTAGGCCGTATAGCACGCGCTCGGCGCCGTAGAGACAGCCGATGGCGTTCTGACGATGCTCCAGATCGTGCGCCGCGCACTCGTAAGCCTCGCGCATCAGGATGGTCAGTTCGTGCTTGAGCGCTGTGAATGTAACCGAGACCGGCGCCCGCAGGATCGCGGTCTGAAGTATCTTGATAGCGTGTTTGCGCTTGTAGTCAGGCTCAAGGGAAGTGCGAGCCTGCGCAGCGAGATAGGCGTAACGCGGAAGTGTTTCTGTGCTCATGAAATCCTCAGCCGGTGAGTTGATAATCGGATGCTACGCGCTCGACGATCTTCGCTCCGAGTTCTTCGATCTCGGCATCGAATTGATCCGCGACACGCTGAAGGGCTGCTTCCTTTCGGTCTTTCGCGTCCCACAGGCTTTTCCATGCCTCGATCACGCCTTCTCCGGCGGGGATCACCAACGAATGGAGCTTCCCGTTTTCGTCGATGTACCGCGTCTCTTTGCGGTCGAAGCCAACGATCTTGACAGGCACCAGCATACGCCGGTCGATACGACTGCCCGAACGGCGGCCGTTCTCCGCATTCCACCCTTCCGGCACGAAGATCGCGACCGCGCGCTCCTGATCGGCTTTGCCTTGCCCGCTGTAAAAATTCACGGTCTCGACGTAGGCATCGAAGGCCGCGAACTCGGCATTCGTGTCGAGCTTCGTTTTCATGGATTCGAGTGACGGTGCGCTGATCGAACGCTCACCGAGTTTGGCGGTGAAATTGCCGCCGCCCGAATTGAACTTGATCGTGACACCCCGATATTCCCAGCTTGTGTCGGAGAGCTTTTTGAATGCCTTGGGTACCATCAGTTCCTCTCATCCAAAATTGAGACCGGCTTCTCGCCGATCAGAGCTTGCAGAACCATCATGCAGGCGTCGGCCGTGTCTTCGCCGCCGTGCGGGAGTTTGAGTCGCGTCTTCTCCACATGCAGATCGTTCTTTGACGCGGAGTCGCCGTCGAGCTTACCGAAGCGGTTACGCGGGACCTTAAGCGCCTTGATGACGGCGCGAATTGTCTTTTTCTCTGCCTCGGTCATTCGTCTCCGTCCTTGTGTTCCTTGTGGCATTCTTTGCAGAAATACTTCGTACCAGTATCGACGATGTCGATCTTCGCAAACCACCATCCGCAACTCTCACAAAGTAAGGCTAGGAGATCGAGTTGCTTGGCCTCCCGGTGAGAAAGCTCGTTGATCTCGTCGAGCAACTCACCCATTCCGATGGTGCCGATCAGACGCCTCGCGAGATCGCGAACGTTATCGGGGATCGGCAAGAGGCTCGCTTCAGCCATTGAAGCCCGTCATTTCACTTTCTCCAGACGATCTCGTAAGTCGTCATCAGCCTGTGCTTTGGTGGCAAACTGCGCGAGGACCACCTGCGTGCGCCATTTGCGCCCGGCAATTTTGGTCCCACGTGCCCAAGGGACGTAGGTCCCCGAGACGACCTGCCAAGGCATTCCGATCCGTCCGCTATTACGGATGACCCTGATCTCCGTCATGCCGCCAGCCTTGTGTTGTCCCGGCGAAGCTTCGCTAGACGCGTTTCAATGCGCACCCTGACCTCGGGCGCCAGATCACGCGTCAGATCGCTTTCGAGCGATGCGATCTCATCACGCTGATCGACGCCGCATTCGAGATAGACCCCATCGCGGCCGAGCGGACCGCGACAGTTGCCGGGGCAGAGGGAGCATCGCATCAGTCTTCCTCTCCATTCCAGACGGCAATGCAGTGGTTGAACCATGCGGCCAGAGCATCGGCGGACGCGCCATCTATTCCTGCGAACAAGTACGAGAGCATTGCACCCCAGCCGATGGCGTTGTTGAGATCGAGGGTGCCATCATCTGTCTCGATCTCCTGCTTTGCTGGGCGTGCTTTTGTCTCGCCAAAAAGCTTGAAGATGTCCTCACGGTAGTGGTCTTTCCACGACCCGAGGGCACGCTTCATCGCGTGACCGCCCCACTTCTCGACGTTCTCGGTCTGCGGGATCAGGTGGTGCAGATACTCGCGCCAGATGACCGGCGGGCAGAGCTTGATTGCATTCCAAGCCACCACGCTGAATGTGTTGTCGAGGCCCTTACGGAGTGCGGTGTGCAGCGTCTCGCCGATCATATCGGCATCGACTAGCTGACGTTTTTTGGCTGATTTCTTTTTGGTCGCGGCTTTAGCCATGGGGATTATCCTGAAGGAACTTGTCCTTCGCTGCCTGCTGTTCTTTCGTCAGGTCCTCGCCGTGCTTGCGCAGGAGATGATCTGCGTGGGCAACACAGCGCTTGCGCGCTCCGCACCATAGGATTCCGCTTTGGGCGATCTGCGTATTGAGGTTCTTGCCAACCTTGTAGGCAGAAATTCCAAAACCAGCGTCCGTAGATTTCACGATGCTGAAGATGATGCCGCCAGCCTTGGCGTCGTAGTCTCCGGGATCGGTGAGAGAGGGCTCGAAGCGGATGCCGCCGGGTGTTGTGAAGCCGTAAGCCATGCCTATGATTTCCCTTTCCAAGCGCCGCCGAATGCGGTCAGACCGCGCTTCACGCTGCGCATCGCCGGAGTGTTCTGAAGATCAGGCGTGATGACGTGCCTGCTCTCTTCGGTGTCGTACCGGTCGATGGCGCCCTTGTACCACTGCTCGCCGACCATAAAGTAGAACTGCGAACCGCGAGTTGCTTCGTAGTGTCCGTTGACCTTCGTGCCGTCCGGGAGCACGACATCGCACTCCCACCAAGCACGGCCGAAGCGGCTCTCGTCGAATTTCGGGCGTTGGGTCTTATGGATTCCTACTGGGAAATTCATCAGATATGCTCCACCCTCTCAGCCTGCGTCGCCTTCGGTACCTTCCAACCCCGACGCCTGTACTCGGCGCGAACTGATCCTGCCGTCGCCAGCCCGTCGTACTGGGCTGCCGCCGGATTGCGCTCGTCTGGACGAGCGTCCTGTCGGCGGGTGAACCACAGAGCACGCCGCAGATCGGGGCGGTCTAGGCCAGCTAGGAAGTCTCGGTCGAAGTCCATCAGGTTCCCTCGTTTCGAGAGAGTGGATAGCACGGCCGATTTCAATTGTCAACTGTCGAATGACAATTAAACCCGGCGCTCCCGGATCGTCAGGCCGTGATCGTCTCGCAGCGATTCGGCGATGAACCACGCACCGATCCACGGGATGGGAACCGTCTCGGCGCCGACCGTGAGGCCTTCGCAGCCTTCCGGCGAGATCGTGAGGAGGGTGCTGAGCGCCTTCTCGTTGTTCGGGATCAGCCTGTATTCCTCTGCATCCTCGTCATAGAGGATCGTCACGTCATGCGGCGTGCCGTCTTCTGGGCACGCTGGGGCGGCGCGAGGGCCGTCTGGATGGTCGAACATCAGCCGTTTTCCGCGTGATCGGCGTACATCTTGAGCGCCGCGAGGATACCGGCCTTGGTCGGTTTGATGTCGATCTCCTCGACTGACGAAGCGTGACCGTCTTCTTCGGTCGCACTTTCGAGCCAGCCTTTCTGAATAGCATTCGCAGCGGGCTTCGTGGTCGTATATTCGTAACCTTGATGACCATCGGCGACGCTGGTGAGTGAGATGCGATAGAACTTCATTTCTCGGACGCCTCCGCCGCTTTGCGAGCACGCTTTGCGATACCCCGCGCTTCCCTGACGGCCTTCAATGCGTTGTCGAGCGCGATGATCGCCCTTTCGCCGGACACTTCGATCATGCCGGGGGTCCGTCCGAACCCTTGCATGTCCACGAGTGCGCTGATCGCGTCGGCCGTGTAGCCGGTCGCGCGCTGCGCCGCCATCCAGATGGGCGTGCGGTTGAATTCTGGCATCAGGCTTGTTCCTCGTTGATCGCTTTCCGGCAGCGCTTCACCAGCCGCTTCGTGGGCGCGTTCGTATTCTCGCCGGTGTGCTCGCCATCGACGATGTAGCCCTCAAGCTCCGTCGTCGTCTCGATCAGGAGTTTGAGGAGTTTGGCGTTACGGCGCTTGAGTCGTTGTTCCTTGATGGACATCAGTGCTCCGTATTGATCGGCCGATTGAGCGCGTCATTGATAGCTTGTTCTAATGTACTGCCGGTGCCTATTGGGTAGGCCTGCATCGCGCGCCAGCCTTTCACAGGGTGATCATGCGCTACACATTGACCTGTGATCACGCAACGGTTCTCCTCGGTCTGTGATTTACCGGTATCGAGGGTGATCCCGACTCGCGAGACCTTCCAGCGCGCGGCGGCCTTGTTGAGGAGCGTTTCAACTCGTTTCTCTGCGATCATTGATCCACCGCCTGTGCCAATTTTTCCGACAGCATCGCATCCTGCCGGACACCCTTCTTGAACTTCCGGGCGATCCGCTTGTGCTTTGCCCGGCGCTTCCGCCCACGCGCCTTGGATTGCTTGGTCGGGAATTTCCCATCCAGCGGGTCCTCGAACTGACGCTTGACGTAAGCTCTCATGTGCCGCCGTTTATCTCAGTTGGGGTGTTTTGTCAACTCTTTTCTGACAAATAGATCACGACCGCACCAAGTCACGATCCAACGGTCCGTAGCCGACGATCTCGCCCTCACCGAGCCCGGCGCAGCGCGGCCCGTGCGTGCCGGGCTCGAAGATGTGACAGATCGGGCAGTAAGCGCGAGGGCCGGGCCGATATGCGTTGGTGTCCCCGGAGCGTTCAGCGTCGAGTTCCTTAGGCCACACAACGCACCTCCGCCGGATATTCGATCTGGATGCCGAACGCCTCCGGGTGTGTACGGATCAGATCGCCGATGGCATCGTTGGCGGTTTTACCGGCTGCCCAGAGTGCGGGCTTGCCATCGACTAACGCCTGATAGCCGTTCTGCATGGGCGCATTGCGAACGATGATCTTCATACTGCGTTTCCTTTTCAATGCTCAGTTTCCGGCGTATCGAGAATGTCCGCGATCCGCGCCAACACTTCGTCCGGCATTTTGAGGGATTCCATGGTGAGCTTCTGGAAGGACAGCGTCTCGGGAGAGTCCGGCTTTACCACCTCACCGGCGATTCGTTCTAGGAGCTTGCGGGCGCGCGCTGCCTTCGGAGCGTCGTTGAGTTTGGCGTCCACCGCTTCGACCGCTTGTTCCTGCGAGTCATAGAGATCGGGTAAAAATTTATCGATCCCGGTGTGGCAGATGTATTTGTAGCCGGTCGCGTCGAGCCCCTGCCGCTCGATGAACACGCCGCGATGTCTGATTTTCGCTGAGACCGGGCCGCCTGCGGCGTGCCGGGTCGCGAAGTCCCACGCAGCGTCGAGATCGTCACGGATGCCGATCTGATCACCGTAGCGGATAATGGCGACCCTATTTTCAGCCGTGATCTGTGCTCTGTAAAGACGAACGTTGATCTCGGCTGCGTAAGAGCCTTGCATCTTGTTCACACATTTCCAGTCATGCGCCATTCAACTTCTCCAATACTTCCGCCGCCAGTGCTCGCGGATCGTTGTGTCCGTCGCGGATCGCGATGAGCGCATCCCGCAGTATATCTGTGTCGCTCGGCTTAGGACTGCCGCCTCCAGCCCATGCCTTTCCATCCTCTTTCGCGATCTGTTGGAGAACGCGGAACGGAATGTCGTTCTTATGGCGCCGGTCGTAGCACCGAATCGATTCGAAGTGGAGCGCTACGCCGTCGAAACCTTCGTTGCGGAGATTAGCTTCGATCTGCTGCATCTCCAGCATGTGTTCGTAGCCAAATTTTTGTTCGATGGGTTTGTCATCACGCATCAGTCGCCCGTCGTCAGACTGTAAGGTCCGTCCACGCGAATAGCATAAATGTCCTTGTCGGCGAACCGGCGCCGCGCTTCCGCGATGCACTCTTCTTCAGTCTTATCGATCTGAAAGAACGTCGCGCCTTTACGATAGACGCCATCCTCACAACGCGTATCGCGGCCTGAGAGTGCCGAACCGACCTCGGTGAAGATGACGCGGATAGCGCGCTGTTCACTGCCCATCAGATGGTCCTCAACTTCCCCGTCATATACTGCATCGCGCGCAGCAGGCCCCAGAACCGGTCGGCGTCGCGATCAGCGCCCACCCAGAGATGGAGTAGCATCGTCGCCTCGTCGCGTGACCGTCCCCACGTCGCGCCGGGGAGAGCGTTGCAATGGTTTTCGATGACGACCCACCCATGCGTGACCTGCTTGCCGTCAATGATCCACGGGTGCGGACCGAAATCGCGCTTCGGAACGATGCTGAGGGAGCCGATCTGGATCGTGTCTCCGCGCTGCCACGCCTCGCGGTCGCTGCGCTCCCGCTCTTCTTTCTCATAGGCCTCTTTGGCACCGACGTAGCCGTCGAGGGAGTCCATGAAGATTTTGAGCGAGCTTGTGATGTTCGCGTCAACTTCCGGACTGGATGGGGACGCTGTCGATGCGTGATAGGTCTCAAGCGCCGCGAGCATCAAGACCGCGAATTTCTGTTTCGCCGAAGTTGCTTTCTGCATCAGGCCGGGCTCCGCGCGTACTTGATGCCCTTGTCCTTCAGTTTGAGTTCGTACGCGTCGGCGCCGACACCGGCGTCCACGTCGAATTCCTTCCAGACCTTTGAGAAGGGAAGGAAGACTTTGAACTTAACAGTCGCGATCATCAGTATTCGCTCCTCAGCATGATTAGCAGGACACGCGTCGTCTTTTCCGGGTCCGCCGGGTCCTCGCTGCCGAACTTCAGTTCCTTGTCGTAGTAGTCGATCTTCCAGAAGAACTTGTCGTCCAGCACCTCGAAGGCGCCGAAGTCATGCTCGCCATGCGGATCGTTGTCCTTGGTGAACTGATCGAACGCGCGGACTACAGTCAACGCCACCGCCTTCACGTCGGGCGACAGGGCATCCACACCGGCGGTGAACATGATCTTGCCGCCTTGCAAGGTGAGGCGCAGGTTGTCGTTCAGGGCGGCGATCTTCGCGGACTTGGATTCGATGACTTCGTCGCTCATTTGATCACCCTGACTTCGACCCGTTTGATCTTCTCACCCGCGAACTCGGTGTCCGCATCGCAGTCACGTTTCAGCGAGCGAATCGAGTCCACGTCGATCTTGCCGGTCGGTGAGACGACAGCCCATGCGAGCTTCGCACCGCGTCCGCCCTTGCGCTTGGCATCCGCCATCACGCATCCCCCTTCGCCGGAACAACGTTCAGGCTCACGTGCTCGAAGTTCGTTTGTCCCGTTTCGAGATTGACGATGGGAACCGTTTCGTCACCACCGTTTGCAGCGTCCGGGCCGCCATCGCCCCTGATCATTCCGGGACACAGCGCGATCACCATGATCGGCGTACCATACTCGGTGCGGAGCTTGGTGCCGGGGCGCCCTTTGAATTCCTTGAGGGTCATGCCGACGCGCTGCTCCAGCGCAGCCGCCAGTACGATCTCGTCCATCGCCGGTTCGGTCAGGCTGTAGATGTCCTTCAGAGCATCGGCCTCGGACACCTGACTAGCCAACCAACCTGAAATGTTGAAATAGCGGGCGATATCGCGCGGCAGGTTACCGCCGCCGTTGTTGAACAGATCGTAGTAGGCATTGGAGGCGAGCCGGAACTTTTCGAGCGCCTTATTGCCCGCGCCGACGACCGAACCTTCGGCTGGGATTTTCGGCTGCAACTGATCGGCGAGGGCCTGATACCGACCCTTGTTGTTCCAATAGTTGTTCGTGTTCGTGTCGATCATGTCATCTCCCTTAGCGAGGATGGGTGTATCAGGCCTCGGGCTATTTGTCAACTGGTGCGGGACAAAATAATCACGCCAATCGCGTGATCGGCATATCGCCGCTCTCGAAAACACGACCCTCGACCTGCCGAACGATCTTCCACGTCCCCACACGGGAACGCCCGATCTCGACGTGCAGGCCACATGCGCAATTCCGAGCCAGATTATGACCCATAGCCGTCTGGGCGGTGGCGTACAAATCAAACGCTTTGAATTCGTCGCACCGACAGAGGACGCCGACTTCGCCGCCTCGTCGCTCGATACGCGCACGAGGATGCGGATGTCTGTTTCCGTGGACCTTGACTACCGCGTGTGTCATTTATCCTCCAGCGTAACCGCCGCAGATGCCTTATCACGTGCATCCCGGTAAGCCACCATGATCATCGCATTGTGTTTCGACTGCACGGCGTGATAAGCGTATTTGATCGCGTGGTCGTTGGAGCAGAAGAACCCGTCCTCGTAACTCTCGCCATCCCAAACTGTCACGCGGGTTATGATGCCGTCGCTATTCTTGCGCACGCTCGCGATCTTCATGTTGATCAAGGTCTGTGCTTCGGCCCTCGTCTTCGGCGCCCCCACGATGTAGGGATCGACGTGAATCTTCGTCATCCTCCCGGTGGGAATTCGCTTGAATTGCTCCGGCGTACCCGGCGCTCCAAAAGTTGTCTCGGGTGCCTCTGTAGCCGGTGGCGTGGCATGCACGTAGAACGTGTCTGTCCATTTCTTGAGTGGCCTACCACAGAACCGGCAGAGAGGCTGGGTCGCGGATTTGAACGTCATTACTTCCGCCCCAACACTTTCTCCGCCAGATCGCGGGCGTCGTTGTGCCCGTCAGCAATCTGTTCGAGCGCTTTCTTGTATGGATCGGGGTAATCGATCAGTGCTGCAAGGCGCCGCGCCCGGCGCGCAGGCTTCTTCCAATTCGCGGGAGGAAGAGGATCGCCTGTGTAGTACCGGGCTGTCCGCCGTCCACCCTTCTCGACCCATACCAGCGAGATTGGAAAATCGGGCTCTGGGATGCGATGCCAGCCTTCAATACTGCAAGAGGGTTCGTACGTGCGTGGACCGCCCATTACCGGCGACGTGCGGCCGAGGCAGGAACCATCGCGGTCGTACATAATGATGTCGAACAGAATTTCTCCCGGGCGCCCTTCATAGATCGTCTTGACGCGCGCGATGCGCCCACTGCGATCTGAAATCCAGTCGCGGGGCTTGAATGGGAAGATGGTTATGGGTTCGGGGCGCTGCGTCGTCACTGACCGAGTATCCGCTTGATTTCGGCATCAAGCCTCGACGTATCGCACCCGGCGGCTCTTGCTTCTTCCGCGATCACCATCGAATTGCCGAGGATGATCGCCGACACCTGCCGGTCGTTGACCCGCTGCCCCAAGCGCAACCCGAGCGCTTCCAGCACGCCCGGCTGGGCCGAAATCGTTTCACGCGCATCGGCGGCCGATTTTTGCTGGTAGACGTAAGATGTCACCGCGCTCTCTCCAATTCACGAAGCTCCGCTTCGAGCGACGCATAGTCGCCCTTCCAGCCGTTGTGCGACAAACGCGTCAGTTCTGCGATGATCTCACTCCGACGCTTCTGCGCCTTCGTCTTACGTGCAGCGGCCATTAGCAACCCTCCCGAAGTAACGCGAGTTCGACGCCGAGTGGCGCGAATCGGCTAGAGACTTCTGTTTGTGGTTTCTTGATTAGATATGGTTTCTTCATCCCGATGATCTCCGCCACGGTCAACTCATCCCGCGATTTGAGACTGCCGTCATCGCGTCTGGGCCAGTTCGGATTGGTTTCGTTGATCATCTATTTCCTCAAGTTCGACCGTCAAGTAGCATGGTCGATCTGTTTTGTCAACGCTTTTCGGACAGTAAATGTCAGGATTTTATGCTTGACTCTGGAGATAGTGTTCCTATTATGTTCTCATGGGTGATGTGATCAATATCGGGGAACGCCGAGCCTCGCAAGACCGGCGGATCGTGTGGTGCCTGTGCTGGTCGTGCGGACACTCTCATCGGTTCCATTCCGACGAGGTGCTCCGCGATGCAGGCAGCTACGAGCGCTTCGAGGTGCTGGCGCTCTGTCTGGTGTGCGAGGAACGGGACGCGGTACTGGTGCAACCCAGACCGAAGCCTACGTGGATACCGCGTCCGACCGGTTAGTGCTCTTTCAGGTTCCGGGCGAGAGTCAGGACCGACCGGCGTTGCTTCTGGCTCGGAAGGTTGTTGTAGGCCTCCAGAAGGTCCACGGCGCCCGGCTGCTTCAGGAGGTCTGTCTGTTTCGCGAATTGTTTCGTGACGTGTCCTGAGCCCTGTGCGTTGCCGAGAGTGCCAATCAGATCAGGGACACTCGTCTTGAGGGCATGCGAGATCGCGACAAGGCGCGAGAAGCTGACGCGGTTGGTTCCATGCTCGTATTTCTGCATCTGCTGGAACGTGACGCCGATGGCTCTCCCCAGATTGTCTTGCGACAATTTCATTTGCTTCCGCGCCAATCGGATGCGCTGCCCCAGCGCGATGTCCAATGGATGTGGCCCTTCTTCAACGGCAACTCTTCGTGTCATGGTGGTTCTCCCTAGAAGGCCACCATTACGCGCATAGCTGACCTAGGGTTGCAAGGTATTTTGCGCGATCAGCGTTAATTCTGGTGGAAGACTCACCCGCAGGAACTATCAAATGTTTGGTCAGGAGTTCAGGTTCACGGACGGAGGGATATCCAGACCCATCTCCTGATAGGCTTCGTGGAAAAACTTCCGCGTGCGCTCGCGCTCGGATGTCACGTCCAACAAGCCGCGAGCGGTGAGTACGCCTTGCACATAGCCGATCCAGCGGGAAGTCTTGTCGGCGGGCCAGATGGTATAGTTGTCGAGAGCGTGCTGGAGCATTGCACGCAGATACGGGAGAGAAGAGACGTTCGATGGGGGCAGTGAATCTCGACGCGCAGCAGTTTTGGAGAACAGGCCTTCGATGACTTGTTTGTGCGCCACTCTCAGAGGCCAGTCGGCGGGAAGATATGAGCCGGGGATGTTAGGCTTATCCACGACGGCCGAACCGGAAGATGATGCGTTCGATGGCTTCGTCGAGGGTCGCATTTTGCTCGACACATTCGTAGGCACACACGACGTCGATGTTACCTTTCCGCCAGTAGCCATCAGGACAGACGACGTGCGTGCCGCCGTTCGTGCAGTGTCTCCCGAACTCCATCAGCGAGATTGGTGAGAGTGTCTTCGGCTCGAAATAGAAGAGTTTGGCTGCGGAAATTTGAAGAGCAAACCATTCCCACTCGACCTGCTCACGGAAGTGGGGGTTATCGATAGACTGCTCCCACGACGAGTCCCAAGCATCCCGGCGCGGATTGAAAACCACGAAGCCAGCGTTGACGAAACGAACTTGGGCTATCGTCTGCCAGTCGGTGGCCTTCCCCATTTCGATGGAGCCACCCAGAAAAACGCTCGGCGTTTTAGAATCGTATTGGATGTCATGAAGCGATGTCGGTGGTTTGACGACCCCACCACGTCTCAAATCCAGTTTACTCATCGACGTACTCCAAACACTTGTTACATTCCGGCCTGTTACTCACGCAACGCCAGCAAGGAGCGACTTGAAAACAGGTGCAGTTCTCGACTGGCGGAAATTCGATGATGCCGTCGCAACCATCTCGACCGCACATATCGCCCTCCTCCACTCCGATCTTCATCAGCCAAGCCCCAGCGCATCGAGAAGAAGCTGGTTCGCTTCTGCCTTGAACGCTTTGTTGACCGGCGTCTTGTCCATCCCGTTATCTTTGACCCACGCGATGGAGCCTTCGATGAACTCATCGAGCACGGCGATGCGTGGGCCGTTCATGTATTCGCCCATCGTCGCTTTGCGCCTGAGAAGATCACCAATCTCCTCACGGACCTTGGGAGGTATGATGTCGTGCGACATCAGTGCCGGAAGTGCCATTGGCGGAACTTCCTCATAGCGCTTGATCCACTGGATCGCGAGTGAACCACGCAATGCGTAGAGGTACTTCTTCTGATTGACCTCGGTGAAACCCTTGATCTTACGACCAGTGTCCAGCGCCTCGTCAATCTCAACCTGTTTCGGGCGCCGGTCGATGTCTTTCTTGTAGCAGGTACTCGTCAGCCCATAGTAATGCTTTGCCGATCCCGCCGATGATGCGTGACGCTTGATCAGATCGCGCAGCTTGTACGGCACTGGACCGTGCTCGCGATAAATGAGCGGCGACGATAGCCATTCAGCGACGGTCGCATTGTTGTCACCGACGAGTAGACGTAATGCCTTGCGCAGGTCCCATCCGTTTACGTCCCAGAGTCCGTCGATGGGCTCCTCGATCACATCGCGGGGATCGTCGAGACCGACATACTTCGAGAGCGGGCGCACATAGAAGAACCGCACGTCGTTGTCGCTGTCCGGAGACGGGAAACCCCACGCCCGCGAACCGCTCTCGACCGCGCAGACGATCAGGACGTCATGCTTGGCCTCGATCTTCCCGAGACGGATGTTTCCCTCGCTCAAGACGTCGCGGGGGAGATCAGGTGCAATGAAACTCACGAATTGTCCTCGATCAGTTTGCCGAGCAATTCCCATTGCCCGTAGTGGAGCATGTGAAGGCCGGACGAATTGGTGCCGCCCGTACCCCAGAGCGCGCACGCCTGATCTCTCGTCATCCCGTCTGGAATTCGCCAAAGACGGGCGAGTTGCTCCCGGCGCTCTTTGAGGTCTTGAAGGAGATATTGCTGATACTTCGTCATTCGGGAGTTCGCCAATCTTCGTATTCGCGAGGAAACGCGAGCCGCACGGCTTCGAGCGTTTCGATCATTGGTTCCGGCGCATTTCCCCAATCCACCGGGGGCACATCGCCGTCGCATAGTTGAAAACCGGGGACGGCCGACTCGACTCGGAGTGCATTCCAGTAAGCGAGCGCGACGAGGAGACGTATTTTGTCGGTCAGGTTCTCTTTGAGAAAAGCGCTCGGGGGCTTCGTCACCAGATGTGATATCGAATGAATGAGCCCACGGTCGCGGAGAAGATTGAAGCCATTGAATAGGCCCGAAGCGCACCCCACCATACCGAGCCAGCAGGCTGCATGGATCGCCTCAGCGAACCGCCACTGCGCAATGAGCGCCGAGGTCATCACCGGCGGCGTCTGCTGCGGCTGAGGGAAAAGCACTTCGCCCATGAAACGCAGCTTGAGAATACCTTCGGCATCCGCCTGATTTTTGGCGTAGAAGGATGTGAGATAATGAACGCCTTGGGCGTCGGTGTACGAGGATGTGAAGATCACGACGTTGTCACCGGGCGCTCGCCCTCATCGAGATTGCAACCTCGTTGCGTCAGTTCTTGAAGAATTATCGTGAGCCGAGCTTGATAAAGCGCCTTGAGAAGTCCGAGAACTTGGGCGCGTTCTTCCTTGGTAAGGGTGTATGTTACGGTGTAGCCTTGATGTCCTGAATCATTCGGATTTCTTTGCTTGGTCGGCCGTACCGTATCGATCTTGATCCGAGAATCGGTATCCCAATCGAGTGTCGTATCCATTTCCGCGATGGCGCGAACGTGGCGATCCCGCAGATCGAGCATCTCGCTCAGCTTCCTGATTTCGTCGGGTTTCATACGCGCATCCTCGCACCACGCGTGATCGCATTGCCGTCCGTCTTCGAGCACGGACCGAACGCCACACACGTGATTGTCGGCTCCGAGAAAACTGTATGCGCCGCGTCTTTGACGACGACGGCAACGACGCTGCGTTTGAACGCCCGGTCGCGGACCTTGAGCAGCGCCGGGAGATCATCGACCTCCATAACGACTTTGGGCTGCGCGCTGTCGATCTCGGCGTTGGGTTTGATGACGGCGAACATGCCGCCCATCCATTCGGCGAGTTCGTTCATTCCGCGCGCGCCGCGCAACGCGTGCTTGAAGATGAGCGAACCAGCCGCGTGCGCGGCCTGCACCTCGCCTTTTGCCCGGGTCATCTCAGGCAGATCGGCACGGAAAACGATGTAGAGACGAGTGTCTGTCATTACCAACAACGTCACGTCTCGATTACAATCGAGGTTCGCGTCTCCGCATCGTGGAAATAGAACACGCCGTCACACACTTCGTTATCGAAATGAACCGCGTCGTTGACGGTAACTTTGACCCGACGACTCTGCGCCGAAGCACGCTGCGCCTGCTCAAGCTGAGCTTCCAGAGCCTCGATCTTTCGCGCCTGCGTGATCGAGAGATCGCGGTATTCGTTCAACTTCTCGCGCGTCGGCTTGATCTCGTTACGGAGGCCTTGAAGCTGTTGCTGGAGAACCACGACCTCCCGAGCGTTCCGCCCAGATTGATCACGCCAATAGTCGCGGTTACGCGCGACTGAACGCTTCGTGCCACCAACATCGGAACCGGGTGCGGGCATTATGGTCTCTCCACGTAAACGTCTTTCCCGCAGTTCGGGCAGACGATCCAGTAATAGGTGTCCCCACCACCGCCGTAGTCCGTGGCGTAGTGCGACCGCACATCATTGCGGACATATTCAAGCCGCGCCGCGCATTCTTTGCACGAGCAGCGTTTGACGACGGCAGGATCAGGCGTTGTGTCGAGGACGCGGACCACGCTCAGCCCACCCGTTCGCCGACGACCCCAGCAACGCCCAACACCACCAACGCAGCGCCGACCGTCGCTTGCATGTCCCAAGCGTGCCCGAGGGCCATCTGATCGATGAGGAGGCATGGGATCAGAATCACCGCGCCGATAATGAGCAGGGATGCGCTGATCCAACTGACACGCGTCATTAGGATGCTTTCTTCTTGAAGCTGAATTTGGTCTCGGTGAAGTCGCCGCGCTGACCGTTACGCCAGATGCGCCGACCGGGATTTTCACCGAAGATCAGGCGCAGTGCCGGAGCGTAATCAGCCCACTCGTGCGGTGATGGATTGAGGCAGTAGCGAAAACGCGGGAAACGCCAGTAGCGCTTGACCCATCGCAGCCAGATCAGGTGCCCGTCTTCGAAAACCGGATGCCAAGCGTACCACCAGTGGTCGATGCTGTACTGCAAGGCCCGCTGACGCGCATGGAACGCACAATCGGCAAACCAGATGCGGATGAAGCGGAGATCGATGATCACGTGACCACCACCCAGATGACCCCGATATACGTCATTTGATGGATGAATTGGTCGAGGCCGGTGAGCCACCAGTATTCGGAGTCATTTGGTGTCCAGCCGGTCTTGCGGGTGATGTTCATCTTCGACCAGTCCGTCATGTAGTGGATGACGAACTCTGCGAGCGCCAACCTCGCGACCATACCCCACGGCTGGGCGGTTAAGAGCGCAAGCAGTAGGACCGTTGCGAGCGCCTGCCAGCCTGCGTGGACAATGCCGCCGGGGTGCCCGAAGGTCCCCTTGTTCCGGTACATCCACGGCGTCTGGAAGAGCCAATCGCAGAGGAAATGCTTCAACTGGAACAGGAAGAGAAGCAGAATGAGGACGCCGACAGTCATGCTGGCAGTGGTGATCCGGGTGTCGCGGATCACGACATACGTCAGACCACTGTCGCGAGTCAAGGCATATTAGGCACCATTTGCGGCATTGAGCCGGGCACGAAAATCCGCCACTTGAGCGGAACCCGGACGAGGAAGGCGACGCAGATCGCCACCGCAGCGCCCGCAATCATGTCGCTCAGGTAGTGACCGCCAAAGAAAGGGGTGGAGAGCAGCATCAGGACGTTCAGCACGAGCATCACCCAGAAAGCCGAAGTGCGTCGCACAGCGTACGTGTTCACGAGTGCCATCACCGTGTGGAACGACGGAAAGCTGATCACACCTACGCCATCGACGATGGTGACGCTGTGCAGGACGCCGCTGCGCAGACCCGCCATCACAGGCAAGTAATCGGCGATCTCAAGATGATTGGCCCGGAAAGCACCCATGGCAGGCACGAGAGCACCAATGGCGCAGGTAAGGACGGCTCCGACCAGCGTCAGCCAGAATACTTCGCGCAGACGGTGAAGGTCAGATCGTGCGGCGAAATAGAGCGCAATGAAGATCATCTGAAATTTATAGCTTCGATAAGCTGTCGCGAGAACTGCCTTGACCAGCACATGCGTGTCAACGAAGTTGAATCCGGCGAGCCAGTTGAACCCGAGAGCTTGATCAGTGGCGCCCAGAAATGCGTCCTGCAAGGGGAACGCAAGGGCGCAGGATGCATAATTGAAGATCATCAGGATACCGGCCGTGAGTGCGGCGGCGCCGAGGTATTCGGAGACGAGCGCGATCCGGCCCCAACCTTTGAAACGCAGCACAAGCGCAGCCGCGATCATAAGAGGTAATCCTTGCGCGTAGGCGCCGACGCCCACAACGGAGAAACCAAACCCATAGACCAAGAGGATACTGCACAACCCCAAAACCCCTAAAGCGACCCATTCGACCGCGAGAATAGGCAGGAGAGTCGCGTAGGTTGTGTATTTATTCATGACACCACTGTCTCGTTGGATTCGTTAAGGTTGTGTTGCGGATTTTGCAAGTTCCCGCCGGGAACTCAAAGTTCCCTGCGGATGCGGCGGGAGACTATTCTCACGCCCTGCACCGTCTCCCGCCGCCAGCGGGTGCAGGGGTCACCTCGTCATTACCGTCTATCGCTGATCCACCGGCTATCTCTGACTAGGGCGGCGGACATTCCCCTTTCCTCGGGGCGCTCTGGGGTGACTCAGGCGCGATTGTTGGCGACGTGTCTTCAGGGCATGGCGTGGGTTCCTCCGTATTGATGGAGGTGAGATAGCACGCGCTCTGGGTATTGTCAACAGTCGCGGGACAAAATAATCAGCGATGTCCAGTGCATTTCGGACAGGTCGCGGTCCGCGTTTTCTTATGGAATACCCAGCCGCGAGCCCGCGCCTGCCGCGTGCATTCCGAAAAGGTCTCGCCGGTGATCTGGTGTGGAAATTCGTTGAAGGCGTGGAGCGAGCTTACGTGGTCGCAATAGAGATCAAGCGTGTAACAGCCAGCGTACTGGAGTGGGGCCTTCTCCAAGGTTTTACGCATGATCGATAGGATCGAAGTCGGCTTCCAACGCCTTGATCGCGCGCTCGGGTGACTTGAATTCGCGGGTCTTACCGTTTGCACCGTAGCTATACGACCCGCTTTCCGGATGCAAAATGCGCCATTCTTGCCTATAACCTTCGCCCCGCTCGTAGCGGCGTATCCATGCAATGCAGGCCGGATATTTCTGGTTGGTGTACCGAAACTGGTTCCCCATGAAGTCGCTTTCGAACTTCCAGTCACCGATATCCGGCAGCGGCTCGTAATGAGCGCTGCGCTTCCCGTCTTCCGGCTTATAGGGCTCGTATTTGAAACCGGACATCAGAGACCCTTCGCCTTCATCGCGGCACGGATTTCCTTCGCCGACTTCCCGGTTTGCTTCATCAGTGACCGTACGGCAGCCTCGCGTTCCCGGTTCTTCTGCTCGGTGCGTAGAAAGTCCGCGACGCGCTGGCAGCGCTCGCCGGTGTCATCGCCGTCCGGCGCCTCGTAGCTCTCCAGCCAGAGGATCGCGACGTCGAGGTCTTCCTTCGAGACACGATCAGACATCAGTAATCCACGTCGCAGCGTGGCTCCTCGACCGGATGCCGGGCGATGAATTTCAGAGCGCGCTCGATGCCCTTCTTCGCCGTGCCGCACTGGATCGTGACTTGTTTGAGAGCGCCATCATTGTCCCAGCGATCCTTGAACGTTATGGTGAGGGTGTTGCCGAACTCGACGTCGTCGTAGCTGACATAAAGCTTCCAGTTGGCGCTCTCGGCTTTGAACACGTCTTGATGAATGAGGTGCGAACCGGCATTGAAGCGTAAGGCAGCTTCCTGCCCCGCTCGAAAGATTGCGTGCTCGCGCTCGTCGTAGTGTGCGTGACTCATTTCGCCTCCACAAGGTTGAGCAGATCGCCGCTCGCCTTCGCGTCCCTCGCCGCTTTCTTTGCCGCCTTGGCAGCTTTCGCCGCCATCTCGATGGCGTAGGTCGCTTCGGGTAGATACACAGCCCGGCTAACGACGGTCTGGGGCTCGCCCGAGCGCTTGTCTGTGCCGTGCTTTTTCACGGTCGCACGGATCGTGTAGGTCTTACCCGCTTCCACTTCGTCATTGCCTGAGTAGAAGTGCAGCAGGTTCTCACCACCGACGCAGCGCACTACGACCACCACGCCACCGCCGAAGTCGGAGGTGTACGGTGTCGTACGCAGGACTGTGCCGAGGAGATCGACGCGTGTGCCCGGCTCGGCGTCAACCAGCTTGGCCGGGGGCAGAGCAGCCTTAGCCTCGGCTTCCTTGTCGATGCGCGCGATCTTACCTACGAACAGACCGACGCCTGCGAGGATGATATTCATGCGCTTGAGTTCGACACGCGGCATCCCGAATGCGATGCGGAGGTTCGAGCCGAAATCGCCCTGCATGGTCTCGACGTAATCGGCGAGCTTGTAGAGATCGAGTTCCGGATTGAACACCGGCTCTTTCTTCCAATTGTAGTAGATCGCGTAGATGGCAGCGCGATCCTTGTTACCCTTCGGGCCATTCAAGATGATGTCGAGATGGGTGCGCATCTCGTCCGAGACCTCACGCGAGTAGCCGCCGAAATGTTTGGCGACCTTATAGCACTCCCGCACCAGATAGGTCGTATCGATGCTGTTGTCGCCGCCGCCGAAGAAGCGCTCCTCCAGATCGGACTCGCTGGACGAGGCGAAGCGCAGAAACTCCAAGCCCTTGACCGACAGGATCGGGTCGATCCCGATGAAGTCCTTGAGGCAGTCGGAACCGACGACCTTGACGCCCTCGGTCGTATCACACACGAACACGTCTTTGCGGTAACGCTTGGTGTTGCAGTGCTCGCAGATGCCGAGCTTCGGAATGTACGACTCCGCCTCGGCGCGACGGCTGTCGTCGAACACGTTGGTGTAGAACGTCTTGCCGTCCTCGGCGCGCTCGAAGTGCGCAAGGATGCGGCCCTTCTCGCCGACCACCGGCGGCATCTGGATGCCGAGGCGCACGTTCTCAATCGTGATCTTGCGGTTTGGGAACTGCGGATGCGGAACTTCGCGCAACGTTACGACGCGGTTGACGACGCCGAACGACTGATTGTGCCGTTTGGCGATCTTGGCGAACTCGGCGATCTTGGAGTTAACCAACCCCTCATAGCGCCCGTTGATGTTGACGATCAGGACGAACTCGCCCTCACGTCCGCCCCAGAAGGTAGCAGCCTCAACCAGATCGCGGGCGGAGGGCTTCTCGTCGGTCATCTCAGCAAGCATAGCAACAATCCCGTCAATTTCGAGGACGGTGTACTACGGCGGTTTGATTTTGTCAACACTAGCGGGACAAAATAATTCAGCCGAAGGGCTTCCGGGCGCTTCACTGGACCCCGAAGGCGTCCTCCACGCACCGGAAGTAACGCGTCCCATTCGCGGCGCCGTCCAGCGCGTGGCCTTTGTTAGCGGGCGTCACGCCGCTTCTTCATCGGGGTAGGTCCCCTGACTAGCCGGTGACGACCGGCGCGTTCCCTCAGATGCCTTCAATCTCCGCGAGCTTCCGAGCCGTCAGACACCCGAAGAAGAACTGCTTCGCTTTTTCGTCATGCGGAAAGCGATCCTGTGCGACCTTATTCCGGGCGTCGGCGGCCGTCGCCGCGAGCACAACGCCGTAGTCGGCTGTGTCCGGATGCCCCTCCATCCCCGTGGCGAGGTAGTAGTAGGTGACACTCCATCGCGCCATGGGAGTTCCACCTGCCTCATTGATCGGGACGTACCCGCAGGGATCGTGGCAGGAAGACGGGATCAATTTGAACACGTCCTCCGGAACACCCTCGATCTTGTCCCGGCTCATGACGCGACGGTAATAGTCACACCATTGCCCGGCGACGGCGCGCCCAACGACCGGTACGCCACCGTTCGAGCCCATGATGTAAAGATCGGCGACAGAGCGCCCCAGATCAGCAGCCAGCCGCTCCTTCCAGTCCTCCCGGTCGATACGTGTCACGATGCGATGGCGGCTGGAGACGCGCCGGTAGCCTTTTGCGATGAGTTCCTGTGCGTTCATTGGTGGACGATCAACCAAGGGGCCACCCCATGATCCCGCCGAAGCCAAGCAGGCCCAGAGCCCCCGCGAGCAAAATCGGAGCGAACTTGAAAGTCACGAAGCTGCGCAGATTCGCGGTCTCCATCTTTAACCCCCAGAAGAGGAGATAGACGGCGGCAACGATTTGGATAGTGTCTTTGATCATCAGGTTCCTTCGGTTCAGATCAAACCAGCGGCGATCTTCTCTTGGTCCAAATCGTTGC